>Ga0209489_100830_pt1 | contig 61719 bp, 32 predicted proteins | sample SiratrowhiteBW_FD_187527 | JGI IMG/M metagenome (GOLD analysis project Ga0209489, IMG submission 187527) | Root nodule microbial communities of legume samples collected from California, USA - Siratro white BW (SPAdes) (version 2) | ecosystem: Host-associated > Plants > Roots > Nodule | place... | reverse complement strand
TATATATATATATATATATATATATATATATATATATATATATATATTTACTTTGATAGTTTATTTTATGAATTAAATTTAACATCTATGTCAATTCATCAAATATAATAAATTCATTTAAATATCATATTATTATTTTTATATTTGATATGTAATTTATAATTTAAAGGAAAATATTACAAAAGCAACATTATATATTACACACTTGTATGGAAAGATGGTAAAATGAGAAGAAAAAAAACTGAATGATGAAACTTCTGAAATAATGGACAAGATTTAATCAAAATAAACATTTTATGAATGAAATTGAATCTTATAAACCTAAATTTACGATAATGACGAGGTTTGTCAGGGGTGAAAAAATTAAGAATTTTAGGTTTACTTGAGTTGTGGATGTGAAGTGACATGAATGATGGAGTTGGATGGTGATGATTAGCTTAAAATGAGTGGATCCATTGAAAGAATGTTTGGGAAAAAAGATTGGTGAAGATTTGGGTCGTCCACAGTACAGTATATAGAATCCTTATCACCATTCTATCTCCAGTACATAACGACATTTCTACCATCACTGCACGATTCCTTCCCCACATAAATAAAGTTCTCCAGGTCCAACCTATTTGTTCCTCCTTCTTTTTACCATTTTATTATTATAAATGTCTTGTTTATAAAATTGTCTATCTCTTGTTGAACCACTATTCATAATCATAAAATAACATTAGAGAATGATATCATAATTTGTATAAGAAACCTTAATGCCAGTTACATGGAGTTTTTAAGTTCGTTTTTAAATTGATATAGATACAAACTTTTTTTATTTATTTTTAAGTTGATTCTAAAATCCGTTATAGAAAAGGTATTAAAAGATATTATATACATTTTTACACAGTACAAAACTACCATCGAAAATGCTCATTGTTGAAGACTAATGGCATGAAGATGGATAAGTCTAGTAACATTTTTTATTGCACGGGTTTTGCTCCTGTATATGGTGAGCAACCAGGTTTAAATGACCTTTGATGAGATGTGGAATATATATGATTCAAATTGAATGGCTAGACATTGTAGCAGATAACATGATGAAGGTAAGAAGACCTGGTCCTCTACCCGATCCTTGTTGTGTTTTAATTTCTAAGGTTTTAGGTAGACTTCGCTAACGACGTATTTACCATTATGTTCAATTCTAATAATATAAATTATTATACTTTGATTCGAAATTACTATTTTGTCCTACTGTGTTTAATGTTTTTAATATTTTTTTTTATCTCATTTTCCAATTGAAAAAATAGAGTCAGATTTACAAATTGGTATCACAGCTTTAGGTTTAGGTCAAGAATCCTTACTTTGCAGCATTCGCTGCCCAGCCGTCGTTGCCGCCGCCAGTCGCTGCCTCCGCACTCCAGCCAGTCGCCGCTGCATCCGCTCCAATCGCCCCTGCCCAGTTCGCACACCGCCGCCGCTGCCCAGCTGTTGTTGTCGCCGCCAGCTGCCGCTTCCGCACTCTAGCCAGCCACCGTCGCGTCCGCTCCAGCCACTGCTGCCCAGTTCGCGCACCGCCGCCAATGCCTAGCCATCGTTCGCCGCCCGTCGCTGCCTGCCGCTCCCCGCCAACAACTGCTCGTCACCACATTTGTGTGAGACGCCGTAGTTGTGGTTCTCCAAATTTTGTCTTTTGATTCGGTGTGTTGGTTCTTGGTTATTGGCTTTGTATTTGGATGAAAATGTCGTCCAAATTTGATATTGAGAGGTTTGATGAGAAGACGAGTTTTGCACTTTAGCAAGTGCGGATGGCCGCCATATTGTCCATCCTTGGCATCAAGGATGCCATCTATGGTAGAGAAGTCGATGCGGAAATGACGGATAAGAAGTGGAAGGAAATGGATGATAAGGCTCTTTCCACTATCTAGTTGTGTTTAAGTGATGCAACACTTCAAAAGGTTCCCTCGAAAATGACCGCTATGGGTTTTTGGAAGAAGATGGAGGATACGTATATGAAGAAGTTTTTAACAAATCGGTTGCGGTTGAAGCTACGCCTCTACACTCTTCATATGGCCGAAGGTACATCTATTTCCGAGTTTACCTCCATCTTGAATGATTTGGGAAAGTTAGATGTCAAGGTAGAGGATGAGGACCAAGCTTTGTTGTTGTTGTATTCATTGCCTACACAATATAAGTCGCTTAGGGACATGATGATTTATGGTAGAGAGAAAATTTCTCTTGAGTATGTGAAGGGTAACCTGCAAGCCAAATTGCACTTGGATAATGAGATGACCAGTGTTGATAAAGGAAGTCAAGATGTTGGTTTAGTGGTCGAAAGGAGAAGGTCTAAGGACAAAACCCCAATGGGAAATAGAAGTCGGTCAAAGTCAAAGCACAAGAATCTTACATGCAATTATTGTAAAAAGAAGGGACACATAAAGACCAACTATTTTATCTTGCAAAATAAACAAAAAGGACGTGGAGGTGTTGCTTCAGAAGAGGTTAATGTGGCCAAGGATGATGACACATATGACGTTCTTTGTGTGGTTGATAATTGTGTCAATGATGAGAATTCTTGGATTATGGACTCGGGTGCTTCTCAACACATGACTCCAAATAGGGATTGGTTTGAGACATATGAGCCTCAAGTGGAAAGGTTCTTATGGGAAATAATCATTTTTGCAAGGTTGCAGGTGTGGACTCAGTGAAGATTAAATTCCATGATGGAAAGATACGAAGGTTGACGGGTGTGAGACATATACCCGATTTGAGTAAGAACCTGATTTCTTTAGGGTCTCTTGAAGAGAAAAGATGTAAGTTTCAAAGTGATGGTGGAGTTCTTCGTGTTTCAAAGGGAGCTCTCACCATTATGAGAGGAAAGAGAGTTGGAAATCTCTATTTCTTGCAAGGGTCCACAGTCACAGGCTCGGCCTCCGTTGCGAGCTCGGGTCCTACCTCGGATGTTGATGTTACGAAGTTGTGGCATATGAGGTTGGGACATATGAGCGAGCAGGGAATGACTATTTTGAGTAAGAGGCTTGTTGTGTGGTCAATGCACAAGTAGCTTGGAATTTTGTGAGCATTGTGTATTTGGCAAGCAAAAGAGATTGAGCTTCTCAACGATCATTCACCGAACCAAGGAAAGGTTGGATTACATCCATTCGGATCTTTGGGGACCTTCTCGTGTGCCATCAAAAGGTAATGGTTCTCGCTATATGCTTACTTTCATTGATGATTTTTCAAGAAAGGTTTGGACTTATTTCTTGAAGGAGAAAAGTGAGGCCTTTAAAGTGTTCAAGGAATGGAAGACACTCTTAGAAAATCAGACTGGAAAGAAGATCAAGAGGTTAAGGACCGATAATGGTTTAGAATTTTGTAACCACCAATTTGATGAGTTTTGTAAAGCCGAAGGAATTGCTAGGCACAAAACAGTGGTTAATACTCCACAATAAAATGGAGTTACGGAAAGAATGAACCATACATTGCTTGAAAGGGCTCGTTGCATGCTTTCCAATGCGGGTCTTGGCAAGGAGTTTTGGGCGGAAGCGATTAACATGGGGTGCTATTTAGTGAATCGATCTCCCAACACTTTCATAGAGTGCAAAACACCTGAAGAAGTATGGTCGGGTAAGCCGGCTGATTATTCAAACTTGAGGGTGTTTGGTTGTCCCGCTTATGTTCATGTAAATGAAGGGAAGTTGGAGGCAAGAGCAAAAAAGGGTGTTTTTGTTGGGTATCCCATGAATGTGAAGGGGTACAAGGTGTGGTGTTCTGCATCTTCTAAATTTCTCATTTCAAAAGATGTCACTTTTGACGAGTCGGCTATGTTGAAATCCAAGGATGTTGTGCTCAAGCCGACCATTATGGAGAATAGAAGATTGACAAGAAGGTGGTGTTTGAGGTGCCGGTCAAACAAAGTGATGAAGAAGAGGCTATACCACATGAAGATGCTCATCTGGAAGAACAAGAAGTTGAAGAGCAACCATATTTGTTGGCAAGACAACGTGAAAGAAGAGAAATTAGAAAACCAATGAGATATGTTGATTTTGCTTATTATGTTGCAGCTGCCAAAGAGGTGGAATATAGTGAACCATCATCTTACAAAGAAGCTATTTCTTCCAAAAATGCAACGGATTGGGTTTTCTCCATGAATGAAGAGTTTCAATCGTTGGAAAGAAATCACACTTGGACTCTTATGAAGCCACTTAGTGGTAAGAGGATTGTGGGTTGCAAGTGGGTCTTCAAGAAGAAGGTAAATGGTTCAAGACCAAAAAGTCTTCGATATAAGGCAAGACTTGTGGTGAAGGTTTATAGTCAAGTTGAAGGTGTGGACTTTAATGAAGTATTTTCTCCTATTGTCAAGCATACCTCCATTTGAGTTTTGCTCTCTTTAGTGGCAATCAAGGATTTAGAGTTAGAGCAGTTGGATGTGAAAACTGCTTTCTTACATGGTGATTTAGAAGAGCAAATTTACATGAAGCAACCAGAGGGTTTTGAAGTTGTGGGAAAGGAGAATCATGTATGTTTGTTGAAGAAATAACTCTATGGCCTCAAGCAATCACCTCGGCAATGGTACAAGAAATTTGACTCATTCATTGTTAATATAAATTTATCTCGCTCTAATTATGATAGTTGTGTCTACTTCAAGAAGTTGAGTAGTGGAGAATTTATCTACTTGTTGCTCTATGTTGATGATATGTTGATTGCTGCTTCCAATATGGAAGCAATTGTAAGATTGAAAGAGCAACTTGGTTCAGCATTTGAGATGAAATATTTAGGGGCTACCAAAAGAATCCTTGGCATGGGAATATCAAGGGACCGACCCAATCGAAAATTCTTTCTCTCACAAAAGGAGTTTGCAGGAAAGGTAATCCGTCATTTTGGCATGGAGAAAGCTAAGATTGTTTCCACCCCTCTTGCAACACATTTCAAGCTTTTGGCTACTTTGAGTCCTAAGTCCGAACATGAGAAGAAGTATATGAAAAATGTTCCATACTCAAGTGCAATTGGGAGTCTTATGTACTTGATGGTGTGTACTAGATCCGACATAGCTCAAGTCGTTAGTGTGGTGAGTAGGTACCTTGCTTGTCCTGGAAGAGGACATTGGGAAGCGGTAAAATGAATATTTCGCTAATTGAAAGGTACCATTAATGCTTATTTGGAGTTTGGAGGAAATGAGATACTAACAGGTTATGTGGATTCGGATTTTGGTGGTGATTTAGATAAGATGAGATCTTTGACGGGTTATGTTTTTACCTTTGGAGGGTGTGCAATTAGTTGGAAGTCAACACTTCAATCCACTGTTGCACTCTCTAGCACGGAAGCAGAGTACATGGCAATCACAGAGGCTATTTGGCTCAAGGCATTTCTTGGTGAGATTGCTTCTCTTGGTGATCCTATCATGGTATTTTGTGACAGCCAAAGTGTCGTTCATTTGACAAATGACCGGATATTCCATGAGAGGACTAAGCATATTGATATACGGTATCACTTTGTGCGTGATGTGATTTATGAAGGTAATGTGCTTGTAAAGAAGATGAACAGCGAAGAGAATCCGGCCGATATGCTCACGAAGCCTCTTCCCATTGCAAAGTTCAAGTTTTGCTCAAAGACAATTTCAATCTGTTGTTAGTTTGTTTTTGAGTTTGTTCTAGTTGATTTCTATTTATTTTCTAGTTGTACAATTCGGATCAAGGTGGAGATTGTTATACTTTGACCCAAATTTACTACTTTTCCTTTTTGTGTTTAGGGTTTTGAATATCTCCTTTTTGTATCTCACTTGAGAAAATAGAGAGCCACCTTTACATAAATAAATATATTCACCATAAATGATTATCTTAATAAAGTTGTTAGTGGGCTTAGAAGGATGGACTTCCAACTAACAACAATATGATATGCACTTATAAAATATTGATGAAAAAATTTTGAGCATCCAAAGGCATCTTTACAATTCTCTTATTGGAGGAAGATCTAAATTAGGGAAGGTAGGGTGATAAAATTGTCCAATTATCATATATTTTCTCTTATTTTCTTGTTTTTATTTGGTTGTATGAATTTTTAATCCTCCATTAATGAAGGTAATACACTAATAAGAATATAATTTTTTTCTATTTTTCTTTTATATGTCAAACAGGAGAAAATGTTTGAGTCTTTTTTCTTTTTCTCAAGTCTTTTTCTTTTATCTATCTTCTCTATGTATTTTTGAAATTATTTCTTATACTTTCATTAAAACTTTTTTTAATGGGATAATAGACGAGGAAAGATCAATTTTCATCAATCAAAATTTGCTTTAGATTAATTATCTTTTCTTTTAAAGTTTCTTTATTTTGTTTACTTGTGACTTTTCTTAAAAATGTTCTAAGGTTTAACAAGTTCAACTAGTTAAAAAAGTTTAGTGTTTTATTTGATAAACAACCAACTTATTAAGCACACTGACTATGATTTGGAAGTATTTGAATTTTGGCTTATGAAATTGTTGAGTGAATAGTTGTAAAGTTATTGTTGAGATTGGTTATGAATTTTATTTGCATATGATCAAATGATATTTTTGACTTATTGAAGTATTGAATAGACTTATTTTATATATATATATATATATATATATATATATATATATATAATATTGTGATTTTTACTTGTATATATTTGTTTATATAATGATCACAATGTGAATATCTTATAACCATATGTAAGTATTTTATTTTAATTTTTTTTTCATTGTAGGTATTACAAATCTTATCACTTTAAAATTTTCTGGATTTAAAGTGTTGGTCATCATTAAAAGGTAAAAGATGTTGATCAATTACTTAAAAACTTAAAAAACTTTTTAAAATATTGTTTGATTTTGGTGATGCACCTTGAAACTCTTATGTATATGTTTTACTTTCATGTGTGAGTTAATGGGAATAATGCATTAATTTAACTTTTTTCTTGGTTAGTGCGAGTTATATTCATTTTATTACCTTTGAGAAAACTGAAAGCAAGAGTTTTAAAACATATTAATTAACTATGTTAAAATATAATTGAATATCTTATTTTTGTATATTATGTTGTTTTTTCGAATAATTAATTTGGAGCTTATTAGTTAAAATATAATATTCAGTTATAATTGATTATTTACTAAAATTATAGATTACATTGTTCACATTGAATTTTCAAGTTCAAGTATAAACAGTATAACTAATTATCATTAAATACAATAAGTTAGATAATTATATATCCATTTACATAATAATTTTTTTTAAAAAAAATTGAAGTTAACAAGTCTAAAACAATTACAATCACATTATCTCACTTTCAAGAACGCTCTAAGAATAATATCTTGGAAAGTACATACCGATATCTCTTGTATGGACAGTTTCTATAAAATCATTTATAAAGTCTTAGCAAAAATTGTATGAAAAGGTACTAAATCAGATTTTGGACTATAAGTAATCTGTTTTTTTGGAAAATAGAAGATTGTTGAAAAGTGTGATTGTTGTAAATGAAGTCCTAGATGAAGTTAGAAAGAACAGTAAATCATGCATAGTTTTTAAAGTTTACTTTGAAAAAGTATGACTCGGTTAATTGGAAGTACCTATTTTATATGTTGGGAAGGTTAGGGTTTGGTGCAAAATGGATTAAATGGATGAGGAGTTGCCTTGAGTCGTCTACAGTGTCCGTTTTCATAAATGGTAGTCCAACATCTGAGTTCAAACCTCAAAAAGGACTTAGGAAAGAAGATCCACCGACACTGTTTCTTTTTCTTATTGTGGCAGAAGGTTTATCAGGTGCAATGAGGGAAGCAGAAAAAAATGAACCGTTAGAGGGACTTAAAAATAGGAAGAAAAGTTGTAGGAGTTAGCATGCTATAGTTTACAGATGATACAACGTTCATTTACAAAAGTAACACCAAAAGTATTATAACTATTAACAGCATTCTGAGGTGTTTTGAGTTAGCATCAGGCCTTAGGGTCAATTTAGCGAAGAACTCTATAAGAGGTGTAGGGGTTGATCAAGTGAGCTTAGAGAGGTTTGCGGTTATGCTGAATTGTAAGATTATGTCATTCCCGTTTGTTTATTTAAGAGTTCGTATTGGTGGAAATCATAAAAGAGTTTCTTTTCGGAAAGGACTGCTAGACAAGGTAAAAAAGAAGCTATCCAGGTGGAAAGGAAGACTTATGTATATGTCTGGGAGGGTTACTTTGATGAAATCTGCACTCTCGTCAATGTTTATCTTCTTTCTATCAATTTTTAAGGTTCCCAAATCTGTCAATAAAGAGATGATAAAAATTCAGCGACAGTTCTTGTGGGGATGAGAAGTTGTTAGAAAAAAACATATATGGGTTAGATGGGCAATAATTTGCAAGAGTAGGTTATGTAGGGGTCTAGGCATAAAAGATATTCTTAGCTTTAGGTAAGTGGAAATGGAGGCTTGCTAGTCAGTCTTGCGATGGTATCGAGGGTTAAGAAAGGTTGGACAAGGAAATGATAACTATGAACAAGAAAGAACAAAGAATATGACAACATGGAAGAAGGTTTTTTTATTGAATGTATATCTCTTTGTTTACAATAGCTCACTTAACATAAAATTCTAGGAAACTAAATATGGAAATTATTCTAAATAAATACATTTTATATTCTCTAATATTCTACTGATATTCTCTGATACTCCCTTGATTATCTTTGATATTTTATTGATTTGTTTATTTGATACTCTCTTGATTATCTCTCTGATATTCTCTTGATTATTTCCGATATTCTACTGATTTGATTTGTTTCCATAATAATAATATTTTAAAACTCCCTCTCAAGATGAGCAGTGAGATCACCAATGCTTAGCTTGCTGAGGACACGAGTAAATGTTTTGCCTGTAATAGCTTTGGTGAAAATGTCTGCCAACTGGTCTTCTGACTTTACAAACGGAAGCTCAATACTGCTATCCTCAATCTTCTCTTTGATGGAGTGTCTGTCCACTTCAACATGCTAGGTTTTGTCATGTTGTACAAGATTCTTTATTTTCATAGCTTCTTGCCATTCGTCCTTCTTACTGGCTTCATGAACTATTTTGGGAATAAGAAAAGCTCTTGCAATGTATGTCACTCCTTCTCCGGTTATCTTTATAGGATACCTGGAATTCCGAGAAACATGTTCAGGAGAATATCGATCAGGTGGTACCCCTCTGTTTCTTCTTGGTAGAAGTGTGAAAGGCTCTGGTTCTGATGCTAACCTGTCACTGTTAGTAACTTCATTCATAACAGGAGACAACTCAGTAAGAAGTGTGAAAGGCTTTGGTTCTGATGCTAACCTGTCATTATTAATGACTTCATTCATAACAGGAGACAACTCGGTAGAGTGAATATCACTTACCTCTTGTTGGACATTCTCAGAAGGATCCTCATTGGTTGTGTTGGTCCCTCCTACGTTGACAGAGACATGCTTGTTGGCTCTATCTACTTGCTCTTTTGGAACAGTTTCTTGGCAACTAAGGTTACTTAACCAACTTGGTGGTTTTCAAGTTTTCTCCCCCTGAACATCAAGTTGGCTACTAAAAAAATATTCTAATTCTAAAAGGCCACAATCCATAGTCACATATACACGGTGAGTGATTGGGTTGTAACATCGAAACCCCTTTTGATGTGTAGCATATCCAACAAAGATACATTTCTCAGCACATGGATCAAATTTGGTTCTGTTAGCTTTGGGAATATGAACAAACACAGAGCACCCAAAAATTCGTGATGGTAACATTTGGACATGAGGGATATTAGTCTGAGTGGTTAAGGGTCTGGGAGGGTAACCTGTTCAAAAGATAAGTCGAGGTAGCAACAACTTCGGGCCAAAACCGTGTTGGAACCTGTGCATCAAAAATCATGGCCCGAGTCATCTCTAATAGTTTACGATTTTTCCATTCTACTACACCATTCTGTTGGGGTGTGTTTGGACAGGAAGTTTGATGAATTAAACCATTTTCTCTGAAAAACTCTTGCATTGATTTGTTAACAAATTCTCCACCATTATTTGATCTAAGTACTTGAATTTTCTTGTCAAACTAAGTGTGAATCATTTGATAGAATGTATAGAACTTATCGGGTACTTCAAATTTGTGTTTAAGAAAATACACTTACGTCATGCGAGAGAAATCATCCACAAATAACAAAAAATATTGAAATTGATTATTATGAGAATTAGGAGCTGGACCCCACACATCATAATGTACTAATGAAAAAGCAGAATTGACTCTATTGTTGTTGGAAGGAAAAGTAACTCTATGATTCTTTACCTGTATACAAGTTTCACATTTGATGGGCTCATTGTTACTAGTAAATAAATTAGGAAATAAAATCTTAAGGTACCCAAATGAAGGATGACCCAAACGTCTATGCCATAACCAGAGGTGCCTTGTAACCGTTCTGTGAGTAAGCATGACATGTCCCTTGTGAGCAACCTCACTAACATAGTAAAGACCTCCACATTCAATACCACGTCCAATGATCTCCTTCGTAAGAATGTCCTGTAAAAGATAAAAGGTAGAAAAAGCATAATTGACTCTACTGTTGTTGGAAGGAAAACTAACTCTATGATTCTTTGCTTGTATACAAGTTTCACATTTGATGGGCTCAGTCTTACTAGTAAATAAACTACGAAATAAAATCTTAAGGTACCCAAATGAAGGATGACTCAAACGTCTATGTCATAACCAGAGTTGCTTTGCAACCGTTCCGTGAGCAAGCATGGCATGTCCCTTGTGAGCAACTTCATCAACATAGTAAAGACCTCCACGTTCAGTACCACGTCCAATGATCTCCTTCGTAAGAATGTCCTGTAAAAGACAAAATGTAGGAAACATGAGAACCACACAATTCAACTCCTTTGTAACTTGGCTTATAGAAAGTAATTTTGATGATAGTGCAGGAACATAGAGACAATTTTCTAATTTTAATTCTTTTGAAAAAACAATTGAGCCCTCTCATTGGACCCCGCAACTAATTCTCCATTGGCTGTCTCAATATGAGTTTTAACAGGTGTGGAGAGATTGATAAAATCATAAAGATCATGGGTCATGGTGTCAGTTGCCCCACAATAAAAAATCCACTGATCAGATTTTCCTGGGCTGGTATCCTCCTATGTTCTTTTACCTTCATGAGTGACTGCGGCTCTTCCATAAATGACTTGCGGTTTTGCTTCTTCCTCTCTTCTGGTGTCACCATTGTAGTTACTAGTGGTTTGCGGGATGCCCACGACGGTGACAATCTTGCGATTTTTTTGTTTAAAATCTTCCCACCATTCGGGATAACCCACGATTTTGAAGCAAGTCTCCTTGGTGTGTTTCTTTATTCCGCAATGAGTATAGTGGAGGTGACTTTTGTCTTCCTTGTCTTGTTGTGATAGACGCCGTCCGGCAGTTTCTGGTCAACTTCATCCCTGTCCCTGTTCCGATAGTCTATTTCTTGCTGATAAGCCGATTCTGGCCTCCCCTAATGATGTGTTTTCTTTGCTACTGGTGGTAAGCTTTAGAATTTGGAGTCGGGCCGCCTCCCTTCGGACAGCAGCACAGGCAGACTCTACTGAAGGGGTCTTCTCTTGCATCAAAAGATCTCTTCTGATGACTTCAAATTTTTCATCTATCCTTGTTAGGAACTGATATAGTCTCTGTTCTTGTTTAATTTTGTTGAAGGTTGCAATATCATCTGAGCATTTCATAGGGTTCGGTTGCTTTCTGTCAATCGTCATCCATATAGCTTGTAATTTGTTCCAGAAATCCTCTAAGGTATCATTTTCCTGTTTCTGTGTGTTTGCTTTTCGGTGTAAATCATAGATTTGCATCGGGTCTGTGCTGCTTCCATAGGTAGTAGCCAATCCCTCCCACAAAGCCTTGGCGGTTGGGAATTGGGAAACATTGTTTATCAAACTAATCTCAATATTCTGAATTATCTAGGTGAAGACAATTTGGTCTGCATGTTCCCATTTTTCATATGTTAGTTATATCTTTTCTGGTGCCGGAGGTATACCTGTCAGATGAGTTTTATTTCCTCTGTCACCGATAGCTTTCTTCATGATTGTTGCCCACAATGGATAATTGTCTCCATTTAATTTGAAACCAATTGACAAATTGTCAAGATTGGATTTTATTTGCTGAATCCCTAGGCCATTACGAAGTATATTTGTAATTTGTAAAGTTAGCTCATCAGTAATGGTTGAGAAGTTATTCTGGTTTTGATTCATGTTGTTGCCAATTTCATCATTTGAAAATTACATTTTTGGTTTTTTGGATGTGAGGAGTAATGGAACAATTATGTTGGTTTTTAAGTTTCCAGGATCTAACACCGCTCTGATACCATCTTACGATGGTATCGAGGGTTAAGAAAGGTTGGACAAGGATATGATAACTATGAACAAGAAAGAACAAAGAATATGATAATATGGAAGAAGGTTTTTTTATTGAATGTATATCTCTTTGTTTACAATAGCTCACTTAATACAAAATTCTAGGAAAATAAATATGGAAATTATTCTAAATAAATACATTTGATATTCTCTAATATTCTACTGATATTCTCTGATACTCCCTTGATTATCTTTGATATTCTACTAATTTGTTTATTTGATACTCCCTTGATTATCTCTCTGATATTCTTACCGATATTCTCTTGATTATCTCTGATATTCTACTCATTTGATTTGTTTCCATAATAATAATATTCTAATAGTCAGGAGGAAGGGTTGTGGAAGGAAATTATAGAATCAAAATATGGGTCTTGGAGAAGTTTAGATCAAGAAAGCTCTAATAAGCAAGAGTCTAGATGGTAGAGGGATCTCAGAAGTATTTGTGGTAATAATCATGAACGAAATTGGTTTAATAAGACTATTATTTGGAAAGTTGGAAGAGGTAATAATATATTATTTTAGGATGACTGTTGGGTAAGGAATAAGCCACTTAAAGACGAGTTTGCTAGAATCTATGCTAATTCTAAGCAAAAGGGTCTAAGATTAGAAGAAGTAGGAGAGTGGTTTGGTCAAGTGTGGAATTGGAATTTGGAGTGGCGAAGAACTTGGTTTGAGTGGGAAATACCTATGGTAGAGGTCTTCTATAATACTATCCAGCAAACTGGGCCTAAAGGTAGTCTTAATGACGGGTGGGTGTGGAAAGGAAAGAAAAGCTTAGAATACACTGTCTAAGATGCATATGTTAGGATAATGGGAGAAGCCTTAGGAGAAGAGGAGGAAGTATTTTTTAACCTGTGGTCAGTCAAAGCAGTCCCTGCCTCTCATATATGTGCCTTAAGAGTAATTTTGAATAGGTTACCAACTAGAGACAAATTAATTAAATTAGAAATTCAAGTCGAAAATGCATTGTGTGCTATTTGTAATGTAAGTCACTTATTTTTTACATGTTCAATTATGGACAAAATCTAGAATATGTGTGAAACATGGCTAGGAATACAATTTGTGCACCAATATGTCCAAATAGCATTTCTTAGGATTCACTTTAGCTAGTTTGGATAAGAGAGGGAGATGTGTGTGGAGAATGCCTGAAAATGATATGCTAAGATGTGAAAAATAGTTGATAGTCATATGAAAAATATTTGCATAAACATATATGTGGGAACAATGATGCTTTGTTGTAGTTGAATATATGTTTTTGTTGTTGTTGTTGGTGCAATTGCAGGAGTCAAGAATGATAAAACCACATAAGCAATTGTGATGTTTGGGAAGTAAAAATGTCGAACAGTTTTGTACGAACCTGTAAACCAAGACTTTTTGTAATGATATTGACTATTTTAACCTTTTTTAAACTATATCTAAATATATTTTTTTTTTGTAAAACAATGCTTTGTTTATACTGTGGGTAGATCAACATTGGATCTATATTTTGATGTAAGAGGTTGGGAAACCTTATTTCTCTTATTCAATCCTTCATTCTTTAATGCGGATTAAAAAAAATTTCTTAGAAAGAAATCTTTCAAAAAAAGAGTTTCTACTTGTAGATATTTAGTAAAATTCTTATATAATATCTTGTTGTCATTCTTTTTGAAATATTCATCATATATTTCTCTTTATATATGTTTTATTTTTAATTTGTTTTTCAGTAATCCTAACTTTGGTATTTCATGCAATAAGTTTTACAAAGTTTTGTAATTTATTTCTTAATAAGCCTGCATATGAAGTAAGTTTATAATATGAATTTTAGGATATTGGAACAATCTCATTAAGAAAGTAGTGATTGAAACTGGATGTAAATTCACATAAACAGACTCTATAAAAATTTCAGTAACTTTTATCTTCTCTTTTATATTTTACTTCTTTGTATATTTTAAAGTTTAAATAATTTGAGATTTTGTATTATAATATTTTGTCAAATGTTATTAAAAAAATTGTGATTTATCCACAAATACTATATATAAATTTTATAAAATTAACATTACATATAAAATTTTATATAAAGACCTAAATCCGACAATAAAATCAATATTACTAGCTGATTTTTACATATATTTGTATATTATATTAATGTTATTATAAATATTATCATAAACATTATTACAACTAATAATAATAATATTATTATTAATATTTTTATTAATTTGAATATTATTAAAATTATTATCACTATTAATATCATTATTATAAGAATACAATAAAATTCTTACATATAAATTTTTATATACAGATTTATATTATTAATATTATTTTAAATATTATTGTTATTATTATTGATAATAATATTATTATTATCATTATAAATATTATTAATATTATTAATATTATTATTAATTATAAAAATCATAATTGTAAAATAATAATAATGATAATAAAATAATATGATTACGAAGTTTGTTTGATGTTCCTTAAAAGTTCTATAGTTTTATAGAAGGTTAGGTTTGATTTTCACTTGCTACATTTTGAGTGTATTTAAATTCAATTTTTTTAATGCGTTAAAAACAAAATTTTGGAAAGTTATATTAATCAACCAAAAAGTTTAAAAAAATACAAATTCAAGGTTCACATCCTATACTTTTTAGGACAGTGATATATTGACATATTTACGTATCATTATATTCATTTGACACTGTTACATGGTAAAAAAAATAAGTGTTTTTTTACTTAAGTACATGTTATGTTCATACCTATAAAAAAACAGAGAAAACCACTTAAAAGACTTTTACTTTTCATAACATTCTAAAAATGTAGTTTTTCAAAATGTGAGAAATATAACATATGAGGTTCTTGCTTTAAAAGTAATTATCAACAAACTATATATCAAAACAGAGGAAATCAAATCACCTGGATATGCCTGTCATACATCTTAATAGAGTTTTATAATTTTTTAAAAGTACTTTTACTTTGACCTTGTTGGATTTCAAATGAAAATACATGTTCTTTTACATAACCTTATAACTATATTTTTTTAAAATGACATTAAACGTGAACATATGAGATTCCAAGTTTTCCACTTAAATAAGTTCAAAAATACTTATCAACAAACCATATCTCAAAATAGAGAAAACTAGTTACATACATTTTGAAATAGATTCATAATTAAGTGTCTAACTTATTAAAATATATTTTTTTCTATGTCACTATGTTAAATGGATTATAAAATTGTTATTATTGTTCTCGTGGATTGTTGATTTAACAGGAGTGATTATGGAAAAGTGTATCAAGCAATAAATGGTGGAAAAATTAAGACATCTGAGAATTATTGCAGTGCAAGAAACTGAGAATATTGAGACTTCTAAGAGAGATAGATGGAAAAGACCGGGCATCTATATAGTCTGGTCCTAAAATGGCCGCAAAAGCATAAAGAAAAAGCTCCAATTAAATGGATGGAATATTTGGTCAATGAAGAAGGTTCTGCATTTAAAGTGGTAGTTAGATCTTTTGTTTGCTTGTTTTTAATGCTAACATTCTAAAGAACATACAGAAAATATGCTACTTCTAACAAAAAGGCATATATACCATAGCCTTGACTACATCAATTTGCATGTGTTACTGCATGCACTCATATAGCACATGGGAATGCAAATTTCATGAAACTCAGCTAAGAAACATTTGAGTTTCAGAAACTAATTTATACATAAACATGAATTGCAGGTGAGGGTGTCAATGGTTGATTCCATTGAGCAAAAAACAAATGCAATAAAAAAAATACATTAATTTCTTTCTATAGCATAGGATGATGCAAGGTTTTCCATGTTGGACCCTTTTGATTCTCCTATGAATGCACTTTTGTCGTTCTTACAAAAGTTGAAGATAACACTTAGATCCTGTCTCCTTGGCGATTCCTCATAATGTTTTGCTCTCCCAGACTATTATCTGCTTCATTTTGTCCTTTGTTGTAATCATTTCTGGTTAGTCAGAAGTTGAAGTTATACTTGATATTCACTTCACCAATCATGAGGTGAGGGTATGTTCTGGTTGCCTTTCTTAGTCCATTTACGTTTTCAACTGCAAGAGTTTGGTAGGGCACGGTAGGACACTTCTTAAGGAGCTTCTTGAATATCTCCAACACCCATTACTTGTAGTGAGACTAGCCCTCCATTTATTATTGAATCTATATAGAGAAAATTTATAAGTAGTTATATGAAAATAAAATGAGGAACTAACAATATCTCAACTAACTTGCTGAACATAAACTAACTTTCAATAGCCATATATAGATGCCAAATATCAAGTTAATTAATTATGTTGCATCTGAGATCTTGCTTTTTGGTTATTAGTTTTCTAGGATTATTACTGTTCATGAATCTTGTTAAGCTATCCCACAATGAGAACATTTTTAGTTGAATGATTTTTCACCCCTTCTCCCCTCTTTGAACACAATAATTTCCTTAAGGCTCAAATGACACATTTATGTGCTGCCACAATAGATATGTGTGGTCTACCTATTGATGCAAAGAACCTGCCACTTATTATGATCCATGCTCATGTCTCTAAGCGAACACGTTCTTCTGAATTATTTTAGCTTACATACTCGTGAAATCTATCAATTAGATAGTGGAAAATCTTTGTTGTGTCTGTGATACCACAGAATCTGTTTTTAGCCTTTGTCAAGATCAGTTATTCATCCACCACTTGTTTGCACAAGAGAAATTATTTTAACTGGATCTAGACAGATATTGATCTATCAGTTGTGATGCAATGGAGATCAACTTCAATAGTTCGTGAACTATTTGCTGAATCACCAGAAATTGTGGTCTTACCCTTGACAACAACAACATTGTACTGCACAATCATGAAATAATGAAGTGGGTCTTATAATTAGTACTACAAAATATTCTCTCGAAGAAACTCACTAGCATTCAGCAAGGCGTGTCCACGTTGTCCACAAGTAAGAACATTACATCAGTCAATTAATTTTGTGGGTCTGACTAATTTTGTTAGTCTACATCTGAGACCAAATCCATCACATGTACTGTCCCTACAAAAGTAAACAGTAATTTCCCACCAAATATAATGATGATATGATCACACTGGTCTTTTGGATTCATCTAATCAGAGAGAGACCCTAATACCCTTTCTAAATCTCACTAAATTTTGTCAATATATTCTTATTCAAATTTCTATAGCAACAGCCAATGATTGTGTGTGCTGAATCAGATAAGTTTTGTATGATCTACTTTTCTTTGGGACAGTATTACCATCATGACTTCCTTCTCCTCAGGCATATATGCTATTTGAAAATTCAGGGCACTTGGATTGGTTTTTGGATTGGTTATTGAAAGTAAAATGGTACCTTTAGGATCAGGTTGGATAAAAAGAATCTTTAGATGACATGAAAGTTGGTTTGTGCTTCTCCAAAGTTGGTTTGTGCTTCACCATCTTTAACAACTAAAGAAAATGAAACTAATAAAAACTAAAAAACCCTTTCACTATCCCGAAGTAGAGCAAAGTTATTGTATGTGACATTAGTTTTTTCTTTGGGTAAGCATGAATTGTACAATTAAGAACTGTTATAAACTGAATTAACTAATCACTCTTAAGATGTTAACACTGCATAAAAAATACTTATATTATAATCGTATCATTGCGACTTCTCCATTTATTTAGGCATGGTAAGTTTTTGAGTTAGTGAGAATATCATAACAAAACCTTTGACCCTACTTGTATAAGCTTGGGACTTCACCTTTCCACATCTTAAAGTTTTACCTACAGTTTTCTCCGCCTCCGCCATAAAGAGAATGGCCCCAGTTATCATCATTGTGTCTCATCACAAAATAATGTCTTCACTTCTGCAGTATGAAATTTGTGAAAGATCAATAAATTAAGTCTGTGCACATACCCTAGTCATGTACCTAAATTTCTAAGATAAACCAAACTGCTACTAGATCTTCCTCTATTCAAAATTCCAACCATAGTTTTTTTTTTTCTTTAACTGGTATCCGGGCAAAGCATCTCAAGTTTAGACGTACTTGTAAACTGTTACCTTAGAGCAACTCGTGTGCTAGTTCTTATTGATATTAGAATTTTTATTTTATTTTTAAAAGTTTTAAACAATTCGTACTAAATTTTTATGACATTTGTTTTAAGAAAATTGTTATAAGCACTCATACTTTTAATCTTTCATTTATACTTTACATTTTTTGATAATTTAAAAATAATAATTGATAATGAGAACTTCCTTCAATGACACACCACAGGATCTTAACACCCAAGTCGGAATGGACAACGAAAGCAGAATGTGATGGTCCAAATCCATTAAGGTATATATGTTTGATCGTGTGGAATTCTGTATGTATAAATGAAAATTTTAATGGAGTTTTATTAATTTCACCTAAAGATACACTTTTATTAGTGGATTCTAAAAGAAGTAAATGTCTTGGTTTCCAAAATATTAAAACAAGGGAGTTAATGATAGAACTGATAAAAAAAATTGAAAATCAATCCAAATAATGTAAAGAAAAAAACCAAAATATTTAAAAAAATTCTAAAAATTGAGAGGTTCAACTCAATTTACTATTCGAATTTTCAAATCGAGTCGAAACCAAATCGAATTACAATATACACTTAATATATTATTATTATTATAATATTAAGTTTTTTTATTTCAATTATTTTTATTATTATTATTATAAGTTATTTATTTCAATGCAAATCTTTCTATAGAGTTGACATTGTCAGCTCTCTTTGTTTGCCAGTGGTATCATCAACTCCATTATCTTGATTGACTTTTGACATTGTATTCACTCTCGCTTCATTCCATTCTTAGTCATTGATTTTAGCATACCAGAAATCCTTAAAAGTATGAAATTAAAAATGTTCAAAATCAAACCGTACAAATTGGTTTAGTTTAGTTTGATATTCTTTTTCTTTTAAATAAAGTGATGTGACATAAAAATAAAAAAGGAATAGATTTGTCTATTTTTCTTTCATCATGAATTCTACATTAAAACATCTATTATATTTATTTTTTCATTAAAACACCTATTATATTTATTTTGAGATATTTGGAATGATGACTATATCATATCTCAAAGTGATATTTCTTTTTTATTCTAGAGTGACTTTTATTATTAGGTAGCACATTAGAGATTCATTAAAAAGAAGTGAAGAGTTTTTATTTGGGGGTTTCTTATCTTGTGAGTTAGGTCACAAGTAGTGATTCACCATATTACTTATCTTTTGGATTTGAGTGGTGCAAATTTCTTACCAATTCCTAACATTGATTTTTATCTTATGAGTTAAGTCACAAGTAATGAATCACTATCTTATTTATCTCATGATTTCGGGTGGCGCAAGATGTTTTTCTAATTCCTAGCATTATTATTTTTCTTGTATTTGCTTTAATTGTTTTCGTTTTTGAGTATTCCGCAAACTTTTGAAGATAATGTTCATCCAAAAACTCTTCTTTCAAACTTCATTGGAACTATTCTACAACCCATTATCATAGACGTTTTTAGCTTTCATTTTACATCTTGGATTTAGAGATTCCATACCACCAAGCTAAACAAAATCACATATATTTATTATGTTTGGTTTAAATGTATTTTTAATCAACCACTATACAAATTTTTGAAATTATTGACAAATATGCATCTATCCATGAATCGTTATCAATAGATTTTATTAATAGATAACTTAACGATCAACTTTTGAAATTATTACAAATATGCATGTATTCGTTATCAATAGATTTTATTAATAGATAACTTAAGTTCAATTCACCGAACCAATCAAATTTATTAATAAAATTATTTGATGACAATAATTATATTATTATTATTACTATTATTATTTTAATTATTATTATTAATAAATATTAATATTAATATTAATTAAGATAATAATAACAATAATGATAATAATAATGATAAATTATTATTATAATAATAGTTGGTAATCTTTATACTGAACATCTTTTTCTCTGCATTCACATTATCGTGTTTGAACAACTTTCTTTCTTATGGACAATCAATTTCTTGTACTAATATCATCAAATTTAGCATTCACATGCATATTCTTTAATGGTTGCAAGTTGAGAGTTGAGTGTATTGTTACGGGAGAAACATAAGGAGACGTGATTCAATCCCATAAGCATTAAATAATCTAATAACTAATTCAAAATGAATTCACTTTTGTGTGTTGTAGCACGATTATTTATTTTTGTGCATCTTCGAAATACTATATCGTCTTGTTAATAATCACATTAGCAAATCATCTTCATTCTAATCAAACCTTTAGATGAAAATATTAGTCATTCAAAAATTGATATTATTTATCATTATCAAAACATTTGAAATAAGCCATGACAATATTAAACGAGTAAAAGTAAACTTTCAAGAGTAAAATGTTGAGAGTAAATCATTCACGTCCAACAAAATAGCTACATAATAAAATACAGTTTTATAAATTTTAATATTAACTTATATAATTATATATACTAATTTTTATTTTTTATTTATATTTATAATTATTGTGACACATAACTTTAAATTATATTATTTATTAGAATTAAAATAGATTAATAATAATTTAAATATTTTTAAGATATTAATTATAATTTTAAAATATTATATACTTTTTTAATAAAGAGAATTTATATAAATAAAATATATTTTGTATAATTTAGATAAAATTACTTTTTTATAATTTCCATAATTTGTAGAAAATATGAATTAAAAGTGCATTTGTTTAAAAATATATAATTTAAAAAATAATTGTCATTCAAACATAATTTGTATTATATATTTTCATTATTTAGTTTATTATATATCTTTTATATACTTAAATACATAAGATATGATTATAATTTGTAAAAAAGAAGAAATTGAGAAGATGGTTGGTGATATGTTACAAGAAGAAATTATAATGCCTAGTACTAGCTCATTTTCTTCATCAATTGTCTTTGTTAAAAGGATAATTAAAGAATATTATTAAATATATAGTAATTGAGAGGAGAGGAGAGGAAGACTAGTTGTTGCATTCTTCTCTCTAGTTGTTGTTCATTAAAACCAAACCTGAGTTCCAAATAAGGATTCAAACCTGGGTGTTTGTCCAAAATAACAGTCTTAACCACTACACTAGATAAATTTTATGATTATACTTTCACTATTATTATTAATTTTATGATTATACTTTCACTATTATTATTAATGAGGCTGATAACCACTACACCAGACAAACTTTATAATTATATTTTGACTACTATTATTATTATTATTATTAATTATCTATATATCTATATCTACAAGTAAGCAAAATTTATCTATAATTTTTTATTTGTATATAATAATTAATAGGTAAATTAAATTTGTTTTCAGTGAATCTTAATATTTGAGTAATTTTCAGGTATCTTATGTTGTCTTTTTTACCTTCATGGTTGACTAATCCAAATATAACTTTTATAATTTAGAATCACTGACTTTGGAAATAGTAGAATAATTAAAAAAAATAGATTATCGATATCCTTTGACTTGCAAACTATATAGAGGACACACAAAACAAAGAAAAATACCTCTTTTCTATGTATCCAGATTTGTTGGTGAACCCCCATATAGAAACTTCCAAAACATCAAAAGTTTAGTAGGAAGAATAGAATTAGTCCAAGTGATTTTACTCCAATCCCAAGTGAGATAGCTAGAGAAGAAATTCTTGACTTTCTCCTGATTAAGAATACCACTATCCTCAAGTTTCTAATTTGGGCTATCACGAAAATCAATGATAGTCAAATATTGTAAAATTTAAAGATGAATATGCTGCTACAGATATTTAGACAAATTTTAAGAAGACTTATTCCTTTAGTGATGAAGCATACTTACTAAAAGAGAAATACATTTAGAAAAACACAAAAAGATATTCTAGAAATTTACTCTATCACCTTTATTAACAGTCTAAAAAGTGTTATTCAGAATAATATCATAAAAATGTTTGACTTCCACTAAAATAAAGAACTTTAGGTACATATTTTATTTTATGTTTTAGTATTTGCACACACATTATTTACAGAGAGATTTAGGTCATGCAAGAACAAAATAAGACTCATAGCCACTAGAGATAAACTTTATTATTATATTTCGACTATTTTTACTACTATTATTAGTAACAATAATAATATTAACAATAATAATCATATTATTAATAACAATAATAATAAATATAATATAAATAATAATATTAATTATTAATATTACATGTGAAAAGAAATTCATAAATAATTATCTACGGTTCTATATTTATAAATAAACTAAATTTATTTAGAGATTTTTATTTGTATAAATAATTAATAGATAAATTAAAAAACTTTTGTAGTAAATCTTCTCTAACAAATTTTAATATTTGAATATTTTGAAGTAATCTCTATTGTCTAAACTTTAATTAAACATTAATATTATATTATTATACTTAAATTTAACTAATTTGAATATACTGTAGTTGTAAGGGAGGAGAATGGACAAAAACAAGAACTTGGGGAAAATCATTCTAATAACATCGATTACTTAAAATATTTTTTCATAAGAAAAATTCTTCCCGCAAACTTTTATATTTGTGATTCACTAATTCAAATATAACTTTTACAATTCAGAATTAGTGTCTTTCAAATTAACCAATTTAAAGCGTAAAAAGGATTTCAGATTGGTGGAAAATGGAACTTTAGGAGTATAAAAAATAACTACCCAATTTCTTTATCTTGGTGACGGATCATCTGACAAGCCCAATACATAGTAATCCGTAATCCGTTAGTGGAGCCAATTTTATAAAGACAGCTTATTCCTTGATCTCCATATCTTTCTTTTCCTACTTTCATAATTCTAAAATTATTAAAATATATTTTTAAAATTTATATTTCAGATTATATAATCTAAAATATAATTTTTTATAGAAATATACAATTTAAAATATAAAAAAACTGTATTCTGAATTATAAAATTCAGATTATATTTTTTTATATTTTAAATTATAGTATATTTTTTTAATTTTAGATTATAGAATCTAAAATATAAAAGAAATTATATTTCAAATTATATAATTTAGAATATAATTTCTTTTATTTTGAATTAAATAATTAAAAAATAATTTTTTATTTTAAATTATACCATTTAAAATATACAGAGGATAAGGAAGGATATGCAAAAAAGATAAAGAAAATAAAAAAGGGTAAAATGCTATTTTTATTTTGCTTATAGAGATACAGGAACAAACAGTTTTTTATAACCCTAAATGCTAATGCAATTCACAATAATCTATAGCTCAATTCACCTAAGACTGCCTTCTTATTACTGTGCTTTTGATGCCGAAACAAGTACCATGGTGAAAATTTTTTTTTGGAAAAATCATATTTTGACACTATCGAATTACATTCATTTAACATTTATTTTATTTAATAAAATATTATATAATAATAAAATAATAATTTATTTTAGTATTTTATTGTGTGCGTTTTTTTTTGTTATGTGCTATGTAAAAGTATCATCACTGACAACACCAGATAATGGGATATCATTTCCAACTTTTTGAAACTTTAAATTAATCAAATTTTTCATAAAGTTGACTCAAATTTACAGTTGAATTCCTAGACAGCAAACTGAAATTGAGGTTATGTAGGACCTCTATGATCAACAAGAACCTGCTAGAGCTACTGATCCAGGATAAGAAAAAGCTCTCCCTGATGCTTTTTTCACTTCATTTTTTCACCCAATACGCCATGTTTCCCCAGCCATGGATCTTCGTAGCCACAATCATTGCAACTTCACTGCTCATGTCCTCACCGGTTAAGTCATTTCCAGAAGCTGATAAGGTGAAATACTTGCCTCACCAGTCACCTGTTTCCTTCCAACAATTTGCTGGCTATGTATCGGTGGATGACAATAATCAGAGAGCTCTTTTTTACTACTTTGTTGAAGCACAAAGCAACCCTGCTTCAAAGCCTCTAGTTCTCTGGCTCAATGGAGGTGAATCCACATTCAACTTCCTCTACCAAACACCTTTCTTTGTACTTGTATTAAGCTAAAGTTAATGTTTCTTTTGTTGAGTTTCAATTGCCTTGTTGCCTTTGTAGGGCCTGGCTGTACATCTGTTGGAATTGGAGCCTTCACCGAACATGGTCCTTTTGTTACAAATCAAGGAGAGGCTATTCAGAAAAATCAGTATAGTTGGAACAAAGGTGCTGCAAATTTTAACATCCTTATCTCTCTTTGCCACAAACTTAACCATGCTAATCTTTTCAGCTCCTTTGAGTCCTTTCTTTTTCAGAGGCAAACATTTTGTACCTGGACTCACCAGCAGGTGTTGGATTCTCTTACTCTCTCAACTTGTCATTTTATAAAGCATTGAACGATGAAGTCACGGGTTGGTTCACTCTCTTGTCCCTATGCAAATGCAACACACCTACTCAATTTCTTCTTTTCTTTATTCTGTTTTGGAGTGCCTATCTCTTCTGTCAGAGTCGGTGCTCCCTCTACTACTTATGTTAGATTCCATTCACCAGATCAATACAAAATTAACATTTTCTCTGTTAACATTAATTTTTCTTTAGCCCGAGACAGCCTAGTTTTCCTGCAGCGCTGGTTTGCCAAGTTCCCAGAATACAAAAACACAGATTTCTTTATAATGGGAGAGAGTTATGGAGGTAAGGACATATGTATATATATAGAATAAAAATTTTGAACAGTTAGATTATGACTGCATGATCAAGCAGTTACTTTTTTCAAGCTAGAGGGAATCTTAGTCCATGACTTGCTAATACTGACAATGTTGGTTTTGGTGGCAGGTCACTATGTACCTCAACTTGCTGAACTCATTATTAAGAGTAAATTGAATTTCAACCTAAAGGGCATAGCAGTGAGTAAAATATGGGCCCTGAAAGGCTAAGACCCTTTCACTGTTTTTTTTTTTTTTTATCTCATGTTTTGGCATTTTCTGAGTTATCTTTGCATTTGCATTGCAGATAGGAAACCCTCTTCTGGATTTCGACACTGATATGAATGCCGTTGATGAATATTACTGGTCCCATGGAATTATAACTGATCGTGCTTACAAAATCAAGACTTCTCTGTGTAACTCATCTAGAGTATTAAGAGAATACTTCAGTGGCCAAATTTCGAACGATTGCGTTCTTGCAGCTCGAGAAGTCGAAGAAGAATACTCTTTTACATCTTTCATTGACCCATATTATGTCATTGGCGAAAGATGTCTTTCTTACAATGTTTCTCAGGCAGGTTTTCTTAAGGAGATGCTAAGTTCAGGGATGTTTCAGTTTAGGAAGTCCCATGATGTGCTTCAAACCCAAGAACCTGATCAGGTGAGATTTCTCTGAAAATATACTATTTTGATTCATTCTTTGTTTAAATGTTTTCATTCTCTGTTCCTACATTTAGAAGTGCAGCATTTTTATTTTCAGAATTCTAAATGGTTCTAAAAATATGAAAAAAGAAGACAAACAATTATATCTCAAATGTGCATTAGCTAAAAAAGTATGTTTGTGTTATATATGATGTACTTTTAGTTTTAAATGTTCATGCTTTATGCTGATTGAATCTGGGTAGTGTTGATTGGAATTTTGATCTTTCAATTTTGGACGGTGCAGCAAGTTGATGAGTGTAATATGAAATACTCAGAGATGTACTTAAACAGGAAAGATGTGCAAAAGGCTCTTCATGCCCGGCTGGTGGGAACCACCAGTTATCGTTTGTGCAGCAAGTAAAACTACTTCTAATTCTATTATGTTTCAAATAAACACTCATTTTAGTTGTTAAGGGTGCTGGTGGAAAAATAAAAGAAATAAAAATAGAAATATAATTATTAAATTGTTTTAAATTAGATTAAAATGTAAAATCACAATTTTTTTATTAAATTGGACGCAAGGTGAGATAATGGATTTACATGGAATCGTATATGGTACCGCTCCTGCTGACACTTTTTCCAATGTCAGGACTGTACTCACAAATTATGAGCCATCGAACAGAGAGATACCGACAATTAATGTTGTCGGGTTCCTCCTAAGATCAGGTCTTCGAGTCATCGTTTACAGGTTACTATATAGAGAGCATTTGATTAAGCAAGTTGTTATTTTGATTCATTATTAATCCATATTTAACGTGTATGATGATAGTGGGGACCAAGACTCTGTGATTCCGTTCATGGGCACCAGAAGATTAGTGGATAAACTTGCAGAGAAACTAGGGCTTAAAACCACCGTGCCTTACAGTGCCTGGTTTGTGGACAAACAGGTTCTTACTTAACATGATTTTGGTGGGTTTGTTTGATATGGTGATGATGAATCATTTTGCTCACATTTTACATTATTTTTACGTGTAGGTTGGAGGATGGACACAGGTTTTTGGGAATCACCTCACCTATGCTACAGTAAGAGGAGCTTCACATGGCACTCCAACTACCCAACCAAAGCGATCTTATGTTTTGTTTCATGCTTTTCTCCAAGGGAAACCACTGCCTCAAGCATGAACATTTCAATGCTTGGTGAATAAATGCCACAGGAGAAGAAAATATGGATATTTTTTTTTATTTATAAAAATTATACTTTGTGTTGGTTCCTTATAAGATGTTATACTTGTTATCAGTAACTATTATGATGATTCTGCATTAGATTTTTGTATTTCATATTTAAAAGTTTTAACTAAATATTAACTTTTTGAGTGGTTTATAAGTTTTGCATGTATCTAAGTTAAATTTGAGAAAATAGTGCATTCACTGCTTTCTTAATAGCATCCATTTAACACTTTATTATATTAATAAAATATTATATATCAATGTATTAAATTATATTAATAAGATATTATATAATAAAATAATAATATTTTATAGTGTCAAATAGAAATAGATTATAACTATTGGTGTTATGTTTGTAAATAGGTAACTTTTATGGAGTGAAAGTCTATGTAAGGAAATTATTTTAATTTGTTATTATCTCTTGTTTTCTTGTTTAACTTATATTTTAAGTTTATATTTTTATAACATATTATTAGTACGTACGGAAGAATTCTTACCTTTTAATTCACGTTTTGAAATTAGTTGTGATTTTACTTTTAAATTTTCTTGTGACATCTTACTTTTATTTTTATTTATGATGTAAGTAACAAATTTCATGAAATTTTTATTTAAAAGTTTGGATTATTTTTTAAGAGATTGGTAAATTTCAAGAATCTGTCATTAATATGTTGTCTTTTTCTTTCGACCATTACTTGATGAGTTTAGTTTTTGATAATGTTAGATGTCTACATGGTTTATTATTATTACTTGTCTTTCTATTTTTTATGTTGGACTGAGTTTTCTCTAATTGAGATCCAAGACCTAAATGACCCAACTCCAATTTAGGATACTAGATGAAATGTTAAGGGTTTAGCTGTTGTTTCTTTCCTCTCTCTCTAATTTTATTTGAAAATTAGAACCACCGAAAATTAAGAGTGAAAAAGAGAGTGAGGTTAAAACAAATTTTGTTCGTAGTTATTTTCACAAAGAACAGTCTTTGATGATGTTTTGACGATCAGACGATCAGGCTAAAATTTTAACCAAAGGTTCCTCTCTTATCGTTCCTCAATTTGTTTGGTGGGATTGCTCATCGGAGTTCTGCAAAAGTGCCAGAAACTGTGAAGTGCTGCTAACCGCAGCAAATTTCTGCCAGCGTGAATACTCATTGTTTCAACAATTCGACGAATGAAAACATCTCCGATTGCTCTGAAATTTCTACTGGAGCTTCCTGACTCATACTGTGCAATTTTAAAATTGGAGCTGTATCTTGATCACAAAAAATTTGGGAATAGAGAGCATTCTTGAGTAAAGAGATTCTTGAACTCTTACTTTGTTAAATTCCTAATTATTGATAGTTCGGGCCATTGTTGGTCTCTTACTTTGTTAAATTCCTAATTGTTGATAGTTCGGGTCATTGTTGGTGATCATTTGAGGATTAGGAAGAGTTTAATTGATATGCTCTGTGATTAAGTTTAGAAAGACTTATTGTATCTATTGTTAACCTCCTTTGAGAGGTTTTTCCCACGGAATGGTAAATACTTCACTAATACCAAATTAACATATATAATAAGTCTTTCTAAACTTAATCATAAAGCATATCAATTAAACTCTTCCTAATCCTTAAATGGTCACCAACAATGGCCCAAACTATCAATCATTAGGAATTTAACAAAGTAAGAGTTCAAGAAGTAAGAGTTGAAAGAAGTAAGAGTTCAAGAATCTCTTTACTCAAAAATGCTCTCTGTTCTCAAATTTTCTGTGATCAAGATACAACTCCAAATTCAAATCGCACCGAACAAAATGAAGCAGTATGAGTCAGGAAGCTCCAGTAAAAATTTCGGAACAATTGGAGATGTTTTCACCGTCGGATAGTTGAAACAACGAATATTCACGCTGATAGAAATTTGCTGCGATTAGCAGTACTTCACAGAATTTCTAACGCTTCTGTAGAACTCCGATGAGCAATCCTACCAGACAAATTGAGGAACGATAAGATAAGAGAGGAACCTTTGGTTAAAATTTCAGCCTGATCGGACAAAGTTTCATAGTCCGATCATCAAAACATCCAAAGTTATTCTTTGTGAAAGATGACTGCAAACAAAATTTGTTTTAACCTCACTCTCTTTTTTTCATTCTTGATTCTCGGTGGTCCCATTTTCAAATAAAATTAGAGAGGAGAGAGGCAGCTAAACTTTAAGAAAGCATTTTATCTATTGGCCTAAATTAGAATTGGGCCGTTTGGATTTTGGGCCTGAGAACCCAGCCCAACACTTTACCCTATATAATACTTTTTTTAGTTAATTAGATCTCTCTTCTCTTTTATTAAGTATGTTTGGAACTTTATTGCTTCACAATGTCTTCATGCAAACCTAATAGCAAAACTAACAACCATGAAGACAAAACTAACAACCACGAAGACAAAAGATAATCACGATGATCCACTTCTACCTCTTTTGAATATCAGTCTCCACTAAAATTTAAATAAACAAGAAAACCATCTTATAATAATTTCTCTAATAAATAAATTATATGATGTAACGTAACAATATTTATATTAAAATTTAATTATAACTTACATTATTAACTGTGCTCTTTCTTGATTTTGCACTCAAATTTATAGTTTTACTTTTTTTTCATTATTTTAAATTTAATTAATAATTTCTATATTTTAATATATAGTTTTTCTTATAATTTATATAAAATTACCTACTATTCTTATTTTTTTTCTAATTGCACAGTAATTTTTTCTTAATTTCATAAATAATATTTTCATATAAAGTAATTAATAACAAAATATTAATTACTTTCTTTTAAAATAAAACAGTATTATAAAAAACTCTACGTTAAAACTAAAAATAAAATATCAGAAATAGTGTACAACTATCAAGATTTCATTACACGACTTATTTACTATGAAATAAGCTACTCGAGGAGATTTTCTAAAATTTGTCTATTTCAATTTTGATGAAAAAGAAAATCATCTCTTTTTCAACATTTTATGTATTTAAAATTCATAAGAAAAGATGCTGAAAAAATAATATAACTTTAAAATTAACTAAAATCTAAGACAATTTTTATTTTTAAAGATTTAGAAAAAGCATCAAACATATTGACATAAAATTTAATAAAAACTAAAAGTTATTTAAGCATTTCAAATGTAATTCTAACACACTATATCCATCGTTGTTATATGTGATTGTGAAAGTATTTAGATAAATATAAACAAAATCGATTTTAATAAATTCCTAATTTCCCAAATCCACTATATCCATAATTATAGTATTGTTACTATGTGATTGAGAGAGTATTTGGATGAATATAAAAAAATTTGATTTTAATAAATTCCTAATTTTCCCAATGCATTATATCCATAATTATAAGGTTGTTATTGTGTGATTAGAAGAGTATTTAGATAAATATAAATAAAATTTATTTTAATAAATTCTTAATTTTCTCAACCCACTATACCCATGATTGCGAGATTATTTAGATAAATAAATAAAATTGATTTTAATAAATTTCTAATTTTCCTAACTAATTGTACCCATAATTATAGTGTTGTTATTATGTGATTAGAGAATATTTAGATAAATGTAAGTAAAATTAATTTTAATAAATTCCTAATTCTTCAACCGACTGTACCCATAATCATAGTTATTATTATGTGATGAAAGCATTTAAATAAATATAAATAAAATTAATTCTAATAAATTCTTAATTTCCCTAAACCCCAGTACCCATAATCATAGTGTTATTATTATGTGATTGCGAAAGTATTTAAATAAATATAAATTAAATTAATTTTAATAAATTCCTAATCTCCCTAATCCATAACATACAGAATACCTTTCCCAATAATATCCCAACGTTCAATTAGCGTTGTGTTTTTCACAAACCCAGCAAAGAGAGCGTTATCCTTGGCCAAACCCTAGAGGAGGAGCAATTAAAGGTGCCACATTTCGAAGTTGTTCAACCTAAAGTCTACATCGAGTGAGCGTAGGAGAACCGGCGTGGCAAAGAGGGTAGAGGAAAAAAACTGCTCAGTGAACTTCAAGCAACAAGGTGCTCTTGCACTTCCAAGGAGATAAAGAGGTTTATGCCCATTACTTAAAGATATGCTTCTTCATCATTCGCACTCTTCATTGCCTCTGATCCCGTGGGGATTGAATGTCATTTGGGGCTTATCTTTCAATTTCATCCAAAAGTTTTAATTTTTTATACCGCCTTTTCAAATTCAAGATGACGGTTTGCTGATTTCGAGGGATTTAGGCGTGATCCTTTCTGAGATTGGGATCATCCAAGACTAGGGTTCTGTAAGGGGTGATTATTAGGTGTATGGTAAAAAAAAACTGAATGAATTATGATGTTACACCTTTGATTGTGGTGAGGACAGTGCTTTGAGCTCATCAGATTGAGTATAGTGTCGAATTCAGAATTGATTTTTCTTTGACATTCAGCCTTTCGCCCTTCTGTTACTGATGTTCATCGAGATTGGAGAACATTTTAAAATTGAGTTTTCCACCGCTTTTTCCTTGTTATTTATTAGGTGTTTGGATGTGTGTTTAGCACCAGCATTTGTGCGTCCACTCTGAACTAACAGAAAGTTGGTTCTGCATCTTTACATTGACGTGAAAAATATGGATTGAGGATGCAAATCCAAGCGCTCTGTAAGTCTTGAAGACTATTTATGTTATAGTATGTGATTTCTCTTCCGAGGTCAGACTGAACTATACTGAAAAACAATAACCTAGGCAATTCATTTTTCCTTGTAGTGTCACAAAAAGCCTTTGTGAGAGTGATTATTCTCATCTACCGTTTGAGTCAGTCATACTTCATTCATATTTCTCTTGGGCCAGTAACGCCAATATTTGTTCTGTTGTACTTTTCTCTTGATGTCAAGCCTTTTCCAATGCCCTGTGGAGTTATAGAATTTCCTTATCTTAGAATTTAAGGCAATCAAGGAGTGTTCTTTTTTAACATTATGTCTATCTTGATGATCATTATTATTTCAAGATTGGTTTCTACTAGTGCTTCTCCATGCATTTCACAGGGTTTTTGTGTGTGTGCATGCACACGTATTTGCGTTGTGAAGGTTCCAATTAGTTGAGCTGTAATTTCTCTCCTTATTTTCATGGTTATTGTCAAATTTTATCGCCCAATTAGAGAATTTTATAAAAGAAGGAAATTATAATTATGCTCATACAAGAAATTTGAAGAAGCGAGAACCTTAGTTTCTTTAGTCACAATTTTTTCAAATGCTTGATCCTAACAATCTGTTGACTTGTTATATCTGAATCTGCGACCTGTGTTCAGTTTTAGTTTTTGTGATACTAATAAATTGAACATACTCTGCCCATTTCTCAGCTCAAAACATGGATCCGGAGGCTGCACGAGCTGCTCGAGAATCTCTAGACTTGGCTTTCCATATGTCCAATATACTTGATACGGGTCTAGACCGTCACACACTTTCTGTTCTAATTGCTCTTTGTGATCTTGGAGTCAATCCTGAAGCACTTGCTGCTGTTGTCAAGGAACTAAGGAAAGAGAAGCCCTCGTTGTCATCATCACTTCCTGAGACTCCTTCTTTGCCATAAATAAATGGAATTTTTACGATATTTCTTCTATGTGTGCTGAAGTTCTTTGATCCATCCTGTTTGTCTGTTCTTGATCTGGTTCATTGAATTTCTCTGTATGCTTTGCTTGTTCTATTGTATGATATGTAGTGGCATTGTTTTAGTACAAGGTTGATCCGTTGCAAATAGGACCTTCATATTTGAAGGTTTTTCTATTGTATGAGATTATATTTTCACTTAGCTAAAAGAGTGACCTCCATTCATGCACAGATCTTAACACTTTCCATTTTCTGGAGCAACTTTGATTATCGTTTCACAAATCAGCCTTTTCAACTACTATACACCTCTTTCCAGTTCTCTCTTACTTTTCCGTCTCATGGCTCATCTTACGCTGCTACCTCCCTAACAACTTTTGAAAAAAAAACATAATGGTAAGGTAGGTTATTCTTTTTTTACTTCGGGGCACTTTTCTACATCACTGAATCAGATTATATCTTTCCAATTGACTGTCTCATGTATGAGACAGTTTTTGTACAGTAAATTGTGTTCTTATGAATTGTATATTTCTAAATGAATGTCTTAAAAGTTGGGCCGTTTTTTTTTTTTAAAAATGAATTAGCATTCAAAATTCATAGGAAAACTGTTTAATTTTACTTAAACTATGAGACATTAATTAAGCCGGTTTCATGACTAGTGAAAGGAAATGTTCAAAACTTAGATTAAATCTGAAATTTATATTTTCATTTCTACTAATATTAGTTTATATATTATTAAATATATAAAGGCATTTAATAATGATTTGATTATTTTGTCACTTTATATTTATTGATATGATGTGGTGATAAAACAATTTTACATTTTTTTTTGTTCAGCATTTTCTATTGAATATCTTCATTAATATTATAAATTAAACTTGGCAATGTATAATGTAAAACATTGTATAAGAAAACAGGTGGTGATATATTAAATAGACAGGTGAATGGCAACAGCAAAATCAATTGGCAAAGTGGATGAAGGGTTGATTTAGTGGTAGATAAAATTATTAAGTATCAAATATTTGTACTATGGGTCAATGCAATTATGAAGTGGTAACTAGCCTTTGTCTCCTTTATTATTTTATTTGGATAATCATAATTAGTGGTTCTCCACATGCTGGCTTTGGAATAGCCCACTTCATAATTAATTTGGTCTGATCTGATTGAAAAATCTTATCATGTTACACGCCATTCACGCCTCATTCAAAAATTTGCTTCATTTTACATGACCTGATTTTAAGCAGTCCCTATATCTGAAACTTTCAATTTTTAACTCTTTTAGATGGATGTTGAATGTTATATCTAAAATAATAAAAAAGTTATATCTAGATAACTTTTAATTAGTTGAGATAGGAATTGCATTAACAAAAATGTCTAATATTGAGATTAGTTAATTAATTGCTAATTTTGGATGCAACGTCTCCCTGACGTTATTCTGAAGTCAACTCACACAATTCCTTTTTGAATTTGTGGCTCCCCTTTTAGTGGAATTTTTGAAATCATCTTCCTCTTATAGTCACTCGTGATGACCCATTAGCAGAAGGTGACAGAGACACTATTCCGTTCAAAACAAAATAGGACTGGAACCTTATCACAAGCGAACAATAAAATAGTTTTACGAAACTTAATAACAAGACATCTTATTTTATCCATTTATGAATTAAATCGGAATTTTATTATTTTTATAAACTAACAGAACTATAAAAAAAAGCCAAAATTCTTTTAAATAGACGAATATTTGTAACTACTAGATTTATTAAAGAAGTTCATATTTTTAATATGTATTTTTTATACACTGATTTGAGATCTTTATTTGTGTATGATTCTCTCTCTCTATCCCCGACCAAATGAAATGAATATTCTAAGGTTGATTTTGTCTCCTGCTTTTATTCAAATATTCCAATTGAAGACCGTGAAACGGGTCCAATTAGATCACTATTATTCTGCAGAATATTTTTTTTAATATTTGTTATTAACTGAAAGTTTGATGACTGAATGTATCATAGTAAGACGTATTGAAGGGACCAGCACACTTTGAAACGAGTAAGAACAAAGAAAACAACAAAAACCCACAATCAGTGCAGATACACCAATCCTCAAAATTCAAACATAGGTGTGAAAAGCTACATTAGTTTCCACACATATAGCATTCAAATTAAACCAGACTTTTCAGACATGTGACCATGCAACCTCAGTCATTTACTATGATTGCAACAATAATTATTGTTCTTGCACAAGCATTTGTGGGAGTGAGTTCACTTCCTGAATCTGATAGAATAAGCAATTTGCCGGGGCAACCTCAGGTCAAATTTCAGCAATATTCTGGCCACATTACTGTGGATGATCAGCACCAGAGAGCTTTGTTTTACTACTTTGTTGAAGCAGAAGAAGACCCTGCTTCCAAGCCATTAGTCTTGTGGTTGAATGGAGGTACACGTATTGTTATGCATAACATGCATGATTTTGTTTATATTATTTCTTTAGAATCTGCTTAAATCTTTAAACTGATCATACTAATTAAGATGTTTTCTTGGTTGAAATTTTTGAAGGGCCCGGTTGTTCATCGATTGGAGTTGGAGCTTTTGCTGAGCATGGTCCTTTCAGACCTAGTGACAACAATGTTCTTGAGAAAAATGATTATAGTTGGAACAAAGGTGAACCTTCAACCCAACATTGTTGAACCAAATCCAAATATCAATACGCTCTTAATGAAGAAAACAAAATTGATTACTTGTTTCATCCTTATCACAGAGGCAAATGTGCTATACTTGGAGTCACCAGCTGGTGTTGGATTCTCTTACTCTAGCAATAAATCGTTCTATGTATTAGTGACAGATGAAATTACAGGTTCTTTTTCACTTCATTTAAAGGCATTTAACTAGTAACATAGGAATAAGAGTTTGCTAAATGCTCTAGGTTTTATCACTTCTTGTCTTCATGACATTTCTCAGGACGCTGACAATAGTCTTGTTGTTGTGCAGCTAGGGATAATCTTGTGTTTCTACAGCGTTGGTTCACTAAATTTCCTGAGTACTCAAATAATGACTTCTTCATTACCGGGGAGAGCTACGGAGGTTAGAATCAGATATAAATGAATAACATATCCATTTTGAAACTTTACTAAAATAATGCACCCTTCACAGTTCACATTTGTTTTCAGGTCACTATGTTCCACAACTTGCACAACTTATTGTTCAAACCAAGACCAACTTCAATCTCAAGGGGATAGCAGTGAGTACAGAAGGGAACATTTGAATAACTTTATTATAAAAATCATTTGGTTTATTTGAAACATGCATGTGGTTCATATACATGTGGATACATGCAGATAGGGAATCCTCTTCTGGAGTTCAATACTGATTTCAACGCCAGATCTGAGTATTTTTGGTCTCACGGACTGATATCAGATTCAACATTGGAAATCCTAACTAGAGTCTGCAACTATTCCTCAATTAGGAGACAACGTCAAAGTGGGAATCTTGGAGGGGTTTGTCAAAAAGCAAGCAATCAATTGTATGCTGAGATTAGTGACTATGTGGATGAATATGATGTCACTCTTGATGTTTGTTTATCATCAGTAAATCAACAGGCTTATGTGCTTAATCAACTGGTGAGCTTCTTCTACTTTCTGCATGCCCATCTTATTAATCCTCTTACTTTTTTTTTCCCTCAGAGTTGTTATTCTCTTGATTTGTTTTGGTTAATTTGATTGCTTTCGTCTTTGGTTCAGCAAGAGACACAAAAGTTAGATGTTTGTGTTGGTGATAAAACAACCACATACTTGAACAGGAAAGAAGTCCAAGAAGCTCTACATGCTAAACTTGTAGGAGTCACCAAATGGTCAACTTGCAGTTCGTAAGTTCTGTTGATTCATCCCATGAGTGCTTTAGAGATGCAAATATTTATGCTCACAAAAAAAGTGGAAAACTAGTAGTTCATATGTGACATTTACCCCTGAATTAATGTTCCCTAAATAGTGGTAAAAGATAACACTCCTATTCTTCAGATCTTCCTAAATAATGGTAAAAATTTAGGTGAGCATTAGATAACACAAGAAGGTTGATTTGAACAAAGGATATAAAACTTTTAAGGGTCCTTTGGCCACCAATTCTTATCTAATTTTTCTTGTTCTGCATTCTTAAAGCACAATTGGTCTCCTTTTCTGCTAATAATATCTTTCTTGTGTCACAGAGTTCTGCATTATGACTATAGGAATCTAGAAATACCAACAATTCCAATCCTGGGGTCACTTGTTAAGTCTGGCATTAGGGTCCTGGTATACAGGTAATTGAATTTGTTTAATCACTGACATTTAGCTAACTCCACATAGCATTTATGAAGCAATCAAAGTTATTTGCCTCTGCAGTGGTGATCAAGACTCAGTGATTCCATTAATAAGTTCGAGATATCTAGTGCACGGATTAGCCAAGGAAATTGGACTTGAGACAACAGTGGCCTATAGAGCCTGGTTTGAGGAAAAACAGGTTAATACTAATACTTGGAAGGCAATATATGTTTGAAAAATTGAATTCCTCTATGCATTAACTTTGATTTGGTATACATATTTCAGGTAGCAGGATGGACACAAACATATGGGGACATCTTATCATTTGCCACCATAAGAGGAGCATCTCATGAAGCTCCCTTTACTCAACCTCAAAGATCACTAGTACTCCTCAAAGCTTTTCTGGAAGGGAAGCAACTGCCTAATGTTAAATAACATATGAACACATCCCATCTTATTTACCACAATAAGTATAAATGCTTCCAATATCCGATCAGGATCTCATTATAAGGATGTAATATTCATACATCTTCTTCTTTTCCCTTATCATCCTTCTCTAATTATAAAAAATGAATTATACTAATTACTCCACATCATCAAATTACACAAATATTTTGCTTTTTTACACCTTTGCTAACTTCAATTATTTAACAAATATTATTTATGAAGTTTCTTATACAATACATTAATTAATATGTCGTAGTTTTTAATGTAAATGATAAAAAACAGAAAGTAAATTACAAATGAAAAGTGACACAAAATAAAGCATTTCTGGAAGGAAAGCCATTACTTGTTGAAAGAAAGTAATATCAGTGATCATCATAATTATAAATTAATGGCAAATTATTAGTCTTTTACTGTATCAATATTTTGCACTTGCGTTAAATATTATATAAATGCTTGTTGACGAATTCAAAATGTATATCGTTAAAAAAATACAAGATACTATATATTTTTGTCGTACAACAAGGGTGTATCAAACTTTCATAGCTAGCAGGTTTTTGTTATTTTGGAAATGCTGAATTCCGTAGGAGAACCTATCAAAATTTCTATAAATTTAATAATCTGTTTTGAAAATGACTTTGCAAAATATGTTTCTGTTAGTTAGGTTTGTTGGGCTAAAAGAATTTTGTTTTTAACTGAAGAAGAAAATAAATGAGACTCAAAAGCTTCTTCGATTTTTTTTTTTATTCTTTTAATTTCAGAAACGAATGTGACAATGTTTTATGATTTCTAAATGATATTTTATCCTTAAATAAACAATTTGACAACCAATTTTACAATTCTTTAGCTTAGTTTTCGCATGCTATAAAAAAAAATTATTGTTAAACAAGTAAAAAAAAACACTGAATATTTTTAAAGTAATTATTACAGAAGTGAATCATGTATCCATATATACTATTAATGGTTGGCCCTTTGGTTGGTGTACTTAAATTCTTTTTTTTTTAATTTAATTGCACTTATTTGCCTAACCCATTTTTATTAATTTTTAAAGTCAAACATAGAGTGCATCCACACATGAAAAAACAACAAAATGGAAGCAAAGCATATATATAACCCAAATTCTGAAGGCAGGCAGGTTAACAACTAATTCCACATTGGTGTAACCAACACCAGTTGTTTCAGGCGTGGACTACAAACACAAAGCGTTATATTAATAGGACACTGACTTGTTCCTTGTTTGCCATAATCCTTAGCATTTCACCTTCATCCTCCAATTAAACCAACACATCAATGTGACCATGTTGTCTCATTCATTTACTATGATTGCAACAATAATTATTGTTCTTGCACAAACACTTCTGGGGGTGAGCTCACTTCCTGAAGCTGATAAAATTAGCAGTTTACCAGGGCAGCCACGTGTTAAATTTCAGCAATATTCTGGTTACATTACAGTGGATGACCAACATCAGAGGGCTTTGTTTTATTACTTTGTTGAAGCTCAAAAGGACCCTACTTCAAAGCCAGTAGTCCTCTGGTTGAATGGAGGTGTATATGTATATATATGTTTGTTTTGTGCCACATGCATGATTTTGTTTGTTTATTTACTTTGACATAGGCTTAAACTATTTAAACTAATCAAAGCAACTAAGGTGCTTGGTTTTGATATATGAAGGTCCTGGTTGTTCATCTATTGGAGTTGGAGCTCTAATTGAGCATGGCCCTTTCAAACCGAGAGACAAGAATGTTCTTGTGAAAAATCATCATAGTTGGAACAAAGGTGAACCAACAAACAACTTTGTAAATCCTATGTTTTGCTTTTTCTCTAAAATCAGAATTGCTGATTGATTTTTCGATGTTTTCAGTTGCAAATGTGCTATACTTGGAAGCACCGGCCGGTGTTGGATTTTCCTACTCTAGCAATAGATCTTTCTATAACTTGGTAACAGATGAAATTACAGCAAGGGATAATCTTGTTTTCCTGCAACGCTGGTTCAGTGAATTCCCTGAGTACTCAAAAAACGACTTTTTCATTACCGGGGAGAGCTATGCGGGTATAAAGAAATATACTTAAAATGAATTAACATTGTATTCCATTTGAAACTGCAATATGGTAATACAAACTTGTTTCGCAGGACACTATGCTCCACAACTTGCACAACTTATTGTTCAAACAAAGACCAACATCAATCTCAAGGGAATAGCAGTGAGTACAAAAGGGATATATTTTGGATATCTAAAACATAACAAAATATGGTATATTTAGTAAGTATAATAATGTGTTGAGATATATATGTTAATATCTGCAGATTGGGAATCCTCTTATGGAATTTGACACTGATTTGAACTCCAAAGCTGAATTCCTTTGGTCCCACGGATTGATTTCAGATTCAACTTACGATCTCTTCACCAGAGTCTGCAACTACTCCACTATTAGGAGACAAATGATAAGTGGGAATCTTAGTGAAATTTGTGGAAACATAAATACATTGGTGTTTACTGAGCTTAGCGACTATATAGACCAATATGATGTAACTCTTGATGTGTGTTTGTCATCGGTAAATCAACAGGCCTATGTGCTGAATCAAATGGTAAGCTTCATTTGATACATGAATAACCGTCATAACTGCTTTGATTGTTGTTCCCTGCCGTTGTTGTTCTATTCATTTTCATTTCCATGCCTTGGTGATGTAGCAAAAGATACAGAAGATAGATGTTTGTGTGGATGATAAAGCAGTCAACTACTTAAACAGGAAAGATGTGCAGAAGGCTCTCCATGCTAAGCTTGTTGGAGTATCCAAATGGTCAACTTGCAGCAGGTAAGGTTTACTTAGTTCTTAAAATATGAGACATAAATGAGTCCATTTAGACTTAAAGATGCAGACATATTAAACTTCTAGATATGTTTTCATAGTTTGACTTTGATACCTTTCTAGACTTATCCCTGCTATTAACTAACCATCTGCCTTGTGTTATAGGGTTCTCCACTATGACCGTACAAATCTAGAGATCCCAACAATTTCTATCTTAGGATCACTTGTTAATTCCAAAATCAGGGTTCTGGTATATAGGTAAGCGAATTTATTGGATTACCATTTAGTTACCTAACTCCATACATCACCTACCTACTTACCATGATTCAGAAAGGCGTAACAATTTTTAAACAACTAAAATCATTAATCTCTGTGCAGTGGAGATCAAGATTCAGTTATTCCATTAATGGGATCTCGATCTTTGGTGAATGGATTGGCCGAGGAACTTGGACTGAATACAACAGTGGCGTATAGAGCCTGGTTTGAAGGAAAACAGGTTAATACATAGAATGCAATATGTAACATAACATTTTATATCAACTGTTGAAAACTAGTCAAAATTTTTACAAATTAATTTGAGATTTCATTACATTATAAAATAATATTTAAAATTCGATTAATATGATTTAATCACTGGTAAAACAATATTAAAGATGTTATTTTATCAAAAAGTTGAATACAAATTATTTGAAAGCCAATAATTCATCTAAGCACTGCCATTTTACTCGGCCTTTATTTCGTTTGTAAATTTCAGGTAGGAGGATGGACACAAGTATACGGAGACATCTTATCATATGCCACCATAAGAGGAGCATCTCATGAAGCTCCCTTTTCTCAACCAGAGAGATCACTGAGGCTACTTAAAGCATTTCTTGAAGGAAAGCCACTGCCTGCTGTTAAATAAAATATGACAGATTTAATTAAAAAGGAGTTTATAATTCCTTTTACCACAATAAACTATAGGTCCTTCTAAAATCTTCACAGAAACTAACTACTTTAGTTGGGTCTTCTTTTAATTGCTATCTCAGGTCCTTGTATATTTTGATTTTGTTCAACGAGTTAAGGAATGTTGTTTTAATTTCTCAACATCATCCAGCAAAGAAATAGCAACTTCCAATTTACCGTGCATTGATGAATGTTGTTTAAATTCTTAACATTGTCCAAAAAGAACATGGTAGCTACTTTCTTCTTGATTTGTGCTAGAACTTCCATGATTTGTCCCAAGAAACAAATGTCAGAAAGGGATTTAAGAAAACTGTCACTTTCGCAAAATACATGGTATCCTCTTATCCACGAGTATGCAGCAGAAAACGTGACGACGATAAATTCTTTTAACAAAGCCAAAAAATAGAACACTGCAAAATGTAAGGCAATAAATTTTATGAGCAACAAAATAGTTTTTCCCAGTTGTGGCAGAAAATAACGCTCTTGATTCGTTGTTGCCCAAGAAAATTAAATGTTTGTTCCACAACAAACTGTAGATTTCTAATAAAATTAGAACAGAAAGAAATTGTTTAGCTCAAACATAACAGAGCACCAGACATTTAAATTTGCTACAGCAACATCTGCCAATGATTTTAACATCAATCGTGCAGTATCCCAAGAATATCGTCGTCTCTATAAAGATGATACCTACACAAAAAGCATCTAATTAGCTAAGACTTTAGAAATAGATTGCAACTTGTATAAACAAAAATCTGTTTAATCCATCCCAAATAATTCATTCACATAGCCAACCAGTATAGTTCTTCGTGTGTATAGCGTATATACTATACTCTGTCAACAAAAAAGTAAGGACAAGAAATGAGGATTTAACTGATGGCCATGCGAAGTGCAGAGTCACACTCAAATCCAACAGTTTTATTAAGTATGAGAATGTCAAGTTAAAAGATAAAAATCAAGACACATATCCTCTTACACTTAATTTTGGATTGTGACTAACAACTCATTTTGGTCAACAAGTAAATAATAAGATGTACCAGCAGAAAATCACTAACTCCCAAATAAAAACCTTCCTGCTTTTCTTTTTTTCTTTTTCATTTTGGGGGAGGAGGGTAAAGGTACTATGTTATAAACCATAGCAATATCATTTGTAGATCGTGCTACCATCATCATAACATCGAGTAAAATTTCTATTTTCAACATCTGCCAGGTTCAAATTATACATCTTTAAACAGCACACATGGAGCTTCAAGTTATTTAAACCATCAGCATTAGGTAAGTGATAATCTGGTTACAAAAAGCAACAATGTTTGTTGAATGAAATGCTTAAATTATAATACTAATATGCTTTACTTCATTAAGACTAAGAGATTATTGATAAACTACAATAATAATTTCAATCCTATAGCTCTATATCTAGGCATATACGAAAGAAACATCAGATTAGAAGAATAACAAACAAAAAAAATACATAATTTATGAACCGTCAAACAGGCAATTATAAATATTGGACACATATATCAAGCATAAGTGCGTAACATTTCCTTCTTCAAATCTTGTCATAATTACTCACAGACAAGACAGTCCCCGATAGCATTTAGAACTGGAGGTATCATATCTTTGTAACAAGAAAATAAGTCTTCCAGGAATTATGTACAAAACACTATCAAAGGTCATGTGTAACCATCAAAATAAGCAGTTTCTATGCCAAAATAAAGGATCTCAAGAATAATCTTAGCCCAAACATTTGTATCTACCATAATAAACTTTAGGATCAAGTAGAATAATTGTACGAGCGGTGAGCGAAAAAAGCAAGCTAATAAATAAAACAGGTCATAAGAAAACATATACATACTCTTTGTTGTCAAGCTTCACCTCAGTTCCCCCGTACTCAGGCAAAAGAACAGTGTCACCTTCATTTACAGCCACTGGAATTAGCTTCCCCTCCTTACTATGAGTGCCAGGGCCAACAGCAATAACTTTTCCGGAATTCAGCTAAAGCAAACATGTAGAAACACATCAGCTTAGCAAATCAAGAACATAACAGAAAATGCGTGATTTGCAGAGATAAATCGTCACTTATAACACTCGAAAGAAATTGAAACAATAACTTGAAAAAGACTTTGAAATTAAAAAAAAAATTAAAAAAAAAAATAAAACTCCAAATCTTCCAATTTAAACAGTTATTGGGAATAAACTAAGGCACTGTGTACAAAACAAACAACAAAATGAACACAAACCAAGGACTAATCCCAAAAAAAATGTACAGCATGCATCATTTTAATTAGTACCCATCTGGGTACGATATCATATCACAGTATCAAACACAGAAAAATTGGCAACTTAGATACCCCTAAAGGACAAAAAAAGAGTTAAAACGGAATAACTAAATAGGGAAAACTCAAGGCAAGATAAGATTTTGACATGAAAAACAAAGACCCAAAAGGACAACTTGAAAAGGGTATGAATGAAGTAGGTTGGGAGAGTTAACCTTAGAGGATTTCTCCGGCAACAAAATGCCAGCTGTGGTCTTTGATGGAGGCACGATTTTCTCCACTAAAATACGATTGAACAGTGGAATCAAACGCTTTGCCATTTGGAACACAGGACACCACACAACAAAGAGGGAGGAGTGAAAGAATGGAAGGTGGGGAGCTCCTTGTTGAAATATATGAGGTCACTTGTTAGGGTTTTACAAAGGGTTTATGTTCCTCTTTAAATCTTCATTTTACACTATTTTTGTTAATACAAGGGCTCTAGAATCTTCTTTCCTCTTCCTACATTTTATATATATATTTCCTTTTCTTTCATTTACCATTCAGGTTGTGCTGTGGGAAATATGAATGAATCCCAAAAATCAGAAAATGAATGGTTCTTTGGTACTAGTTAAAAATAACAATGTTTTGGAAACCTTTGAAATTGGATTAGTTATTGAACCTGTGAAAGAAAGTAGTAGTTAAAAATTCAATGCAATTGAACATATTTTAATAAGTAATACATAATAAATATAATATTATTAAGAAATACAATTTACATACTAATTTTTTTTATTTGATTTACAATATTCAAAATAAATATAAATTTAAAATAATTATACTAATTAATAAATTGTCATAATGTTTATTAATAATAGCAAAATCACATAAAAAAAACCGACAAATTAATATAATATTAAATTATAAGAAAGTAAAAAACAGTAATTTGATATAAAAGATTAAATTATATTTTATAAAAAAAATAATAAAATAGTTCATGTCAATTTGTAAATATTAGTAAATACATTTTTATTTATTTTAAAATTTTAAACTAAATATTAAAAATCAAAAATTAAAATATTTTTTTCTTTTAAATCACTACTGGCTCAATGCATTGGGAGAGTAAAAATTTCCAGTTTTGTACTATGACACGATTCGTTATTAATAGTTTAATTGAAAATAAGCAGGGAATAATTACTAATTATTAATTTTATTATTAAAATATGTATTATCTTATTTATTATTTAAAATTTAGAATTGGAAACTTATCAAACAAGATCAGGCTAGTATTGTATTTGTCATTTCTTTTTTTTTTACTATAAAAAATATAATATTATAAAATTGAAGATAACTTTTTTCATCTTTTATCTCTTTTCCATTTTTTTCACTTCATTAAGTCAGCCTTTTGAACTTAGAACATTATTTGTTCTTTTTAAATTAACTTTTTCAACTTTCCTCAAAGATCAAATAGAATCAATAAAGAATAACAACTACAACAATAAACAAGATAAACTAATATAATTTAATTAAGTTTGAAACTAAACATGTAACTTTTTCATGTTACATTACTTTTTAAACTCATAAATCACTTTATATATTATCTCATATAAATTTATTTAATAATTATATTTTCAACTTTGATTAAGGCTTTTGAGAATTAAATGAATTATAATTAGTGTTATGAGAATGTTTTTTAGACTATTGAGCATGTCTATTAAAAAAACAACACTTAACTTTAAAACATATCTATTTACACAATAATCTTAAAAAAATTAAAGTAAATCTTTCACTTAGTATTAGTGTATGATTTTTCAGTATCTTCCTCACATGCAAATGCAGACTTTGTCTTGTGGTCGAACTTTTAGTGTAATTAATGTATCTCTTATACCAATGTAGATCCAATCACAATCATGTTGTCAAAACTCTCGTGCATTTTTTTTACGAGCATATCTCTCATACTTATGTTGATGCGACCACAACTTTGTAGTTAACCCTTTTGGGCAATTATCTAAGTATCTCCCATACTCATGTGGACTTAACTATAGTCTTGTGGTTGACCTTTAGTATATCTTTTATATAAGCACGTCTCTCACACCTTTGTGGATTCAACCACAACTTTTTGGTCAGTTTTCTTTGTAAGTGTGTATCCTAAACTAATGTTAACACAAATACAATCCTATTTGGTATAGTTTTCTATACGAGTGTGCTCTGCCACACCCATATGCATGTAGGCATGTCCCTATGATAAAACCTTTGGTGTAATTTTTATATGAACATGTCTTTCACACCTACGTGGATACAACTACAACCTTGTACTAAACTTTAGTAGAAATTTCTATACTCCATCCCTCACTCATCTCGACACGGTCATAACTTTGTAATCGACTCTCTTATGCAATTTTTTATGAGTGTATGTCTCACACTCATGCGAATGTGACCATTATCCTATGGTCAAACCTCTAGTGCATTTCTATGAGTTTGTCTCACACACCCATGTGGATGTAGCTATTGGTCTAACTTCTTATGCAATATGAGCATGTCTCTTATAGCCATATAGACGCAGACACAACCTTGTAGTAGATGCTCTTGTATAATTTTTTATGCATAGGTCTCTTATACCTATTAAGATGTCTTCCACATATATGTGGTCGTATCTATAGTGTTATGGCTGAATTCTCTACACCAATTCTCTACATGAATGTGTCTCTCATACCTCAATGTCACAACCATATATTTTCTCTACAAACATGCCTCCTACACCTACACTGATGAAACCACACTTATGATTTTAAAAGGAAGGTGAATTAGATAAAGGTGGTAAAAATTTCACCACGCAAGTCATGAACATCCTCCTTATTAAACTTCATGTATGCAAGATATTTATATTGTTTCATATGTTGATGTTTACCTATATTTATCACATAAATGCATATAAATGGTGAAATATAGAAACTTATACTCATGCAATTGATAAGTTCAATCACAACTTCAGATAAAAAAAAAGTTGAACTAATTCATTAGTATATTACAAAATGTATCAATGTGTTTGTATTTCCTTTATTAAAGAGAAAAATGTAGAACTAATACACCAATTTGTTAAGGCAATTTGTGTTTAACAACTTATCAACTATTGTTTTGTTTTTTGACCATTAAACATGCCTAGCTTGGCTTCGGGCCTTGAGCATCCCTAGTTCAACACTATGCTTGAATATCACTAACTCGACCTCAAACCTTGAGCATCTTTATCTACCTTAATCATTTTTTTTATAAACAAGTATAAAAATATGTCTAGTTTGACTGCACAAGTTGAGGATTTCTAGCTTGGACTTGTGCCTTCATTAATTATTAAAATATGAAAATATGTTTAATTTGGCTCTGGACCTTGAAAACTCTAACTCAATTTGGTACCTTGAGAAATTTTTTACTAAAGTAAGAAAGTACATTTAATTTGACTTCATTACTTAAGTAATTAAGCTAAATAACTTCACATTGACAAGCTCAATCACAATTAAGAAATAGTTGAACTAATTCATTTTTCTATATTACAAAATATATTTTGTATTGTGTTTATATTTTCTTTAATTTAAAAGAAAAATTGAGGTTGATAGACCACTTTGTTATCAGCTTGTCAACTTACATATTATTGGGTATTTGACCTTTTGAACATGTTATCTCGACTTCAAGCCTTGAGCATCCATAGTTTGATGTCACACCTTGAGCATCAATAGCTTGACCTTAAACCTCAAACATCTCTAGCTTGACCTTATGTCTTAAATAAGTACAAAAGTATTGTAGCTTAACTGTATAAATTGAGGATTTTTAGCTTAATCTTGTGTATTAAGTAATTCTTTATTAAAATATAAAAGTATGTTTAATTCGGGTTCATGCCTTTAACACTTTAGATAAAATATAAAAGTATATTTAATTCAACTCCACGCCTTGAACACCTTAGTTAGGTCTCATGCCTTCTGTAACTTTTTTTATTAAAGTATGTTTTATTTGGCTTCACATCTTGACCATTTTGTTACTCAACTCTATAATTTAAGGATCTTGAGCTTGATCTCATGTTTTAAGCATTTTTATACTTAGCTATACATCTTGAGCCTTTGTAGTTTGCATACACCTTGAGTATCACTGGATCGACCTTGTGCCTTGAACAAGTTTTGATATATATAAAAAAAAATAAGAGATTATTACAATATCAAAAGCATAAATCAATGTTATTACTTTGTACTAAAAGTTGTACATTGAATTACATCGAAATAAACACTCCCCAACAACTATTAGAAGTTGCACACCAAACTATATAAAGAGTTTAAAGGCTCTCAGCCAACACTAAACAATATGCTCCAATCAACTTTTAATAAACAATGTGTTTCAATAAACCTTATAATAAACAATTTGCATTCATCTCTTTTTGGTTTAACACTAATAGTGTGTTCTAATGGCCAACAATAAACAATTTGCGCAAATCTCTTTTTTGTTTAGCATTAGGTATAGTTCTCTAATTGATTAGCAATGAATAATATGCACTGTTGTTTTGATTGTTTATTATTAAACTTGTTCACTATCTAATTGGATTGCAATAAAGACTTTGCATTGATCTCCTTTTAGTTAAGCACTAAAAAGTATGCACCATCTAATTGGTTAGATACTAACATGCACCATTTAATTAGTCTATAATAAACATTATGTACCGATCTTTATAAAAAGAGTTTAATAGCTCTCAAATTAACATTAATCATTATGCTTTAAATTTTATAAACTAGCACTAAACACTATGTTTCAATCTTTATGAATGATTGCTAAAGTTGTGCTCAAAAGTACTAAATGTTGTACTTTTATCAAAAAAAAATTATGTACTAATTGTTTTCCTTAAATACTCCAGTTAATAATATCTTACAAAAAAAAAAATAAAGTCTATTCATTCTCATAAAGGAGGAAACAATCAAATGGTCCACATCTTAACAAAATTATTCAAATTTTGAATTTGGTGAGTTTGTGTACCTACTTAATATTAAGATACTCAGATTTCAATTTATCAATTATCAAACAAAGTTTGTTGATATACTTATCTCATGAATAAATTGTAATCTCTTATAAGCAATTGCGATATGTAATAGAATGTTAGATCCAAGTTCAATAAATTTTTTGTTTAATTTTGATTATGTGCCTAAACAACTAAGTGTAAAACATAATGTTATGTATATCAGACCATGTCAAACATAAAGTATCCAGTCTAGCCCAAAAGACATAAGTTGTGTATGGACAAATGAAAACATTGATTATATTATGCTTTGTCAGATAGATGCAAAATATTATGAACATACACCGTCTTATAAGCTTTTGTTTGAACAAACAATAAGAATATTTCGTCTTGACAAATGCAAACTTAAAGCATTTCATAGTACATATAAAGCTTTAATAAATGTCTGTTTTATGCTTGAAGGGTTTATATGCTTCTTCGTTCTTTCAAGATTTTTCTTTTAAATGACAAATATCAGCACTGTGGAGTTAGTCAATTATGTTAGGCCTTAGGCTTTGCTAAAAAAATGTAGAAAAACCACTTGTCTTAGCCTATGAATTTCTATCAAGCTCTAGAGATGTTGCCAAAGAAATCACATGCATTCAATGCTAAGTCAAGCGCATTTAATACATCTTGAAGCTTTAAAACATGCTCAGATGCAAGAAGAAGCAATAGCAAAAGAATAGCCTTACAAAGACTATATAAAATGTGCATCAATTATTTTCTTCTCAAACTCTACATATAAAAAATCTCTTTGAAGAAGGAAGACCAACAAAAGTCTTGCAACAAAAACAAGCTTAAGTTTTTAAGCTATTCCTAGCCTTTTTAGTTGTAAGGAAGAACATATTTATGTTCAAGAGTAACCTAAATTAGTGAACTTATCTTGTATTCGTCATAAGACATAACTTCTTTTTTAATGAGTAATGCAAAGATCTTTTTTATCACTTTCTTTATAAACTTAAGTGGGTTAGTCATGAGTAGTTGTATTTCAAATTAATACTCAATGGATTAATTAGGAGTGATTGAGTTTCAAATAATACTCAGGGTTTTAGCCAAGAGTAATTGCGGTATATATAATACTCAAAGTTTTTACTTAGATTTTTAGCTAGGAATGATTGTTATTCAAATAATACTTTAATTTTTAGCCATGAGTTGGTATTGCACAAATAATACTTGGATTTTTAGTTAGAAATAACTCCATTCCAAAATATTTGCTTGTCTCTTCACAATATTAATTTTCTTAATGAAACTTAATTGATTTTTTGAGAATTGAACATGGTTTGTTGTTTACAAACAAACTAGTATAAAGACATTTAAAATAAATGTTCTTTCTCTCTAATATTTTTATATTATATGTTATTTAATTATAACTAATCTTAGAATGAGATTTTTAAGAAAAAAAGTTTGAAAAGTATTTTTTAGATTATCTATTTGTTAAACTCAAAGTTTCATCTGTCATTTCACAATCTCTTAAAAGACAACTTAAGAATATGTTTATCGAACAAAGATTAATGAAAATACTTCAAAAAAATTTTAAAATGTAATTCAACTCTCTACTACTATTATAGTAGTTTTCGCATAAAACAAAAGATATATTATTTTTTTAAAATATTTTTCTGTTATATTATTAATTTTTACTTTATTATTTTGAGATTAAAAGTGTATATAAAAATAACACTTTTAAAAAGAGTGACATGGATATCGTATTTATATTTGTTATATCTTATTATATCTTTCACACTGGTGTGAATAAACATTTGCATATCACCTACAAGAACTCATTTCTCCACAACTGAACAATTTTCTTACTCTTTATCATAATTAAACACTATTCAGATAAAAAAAATATCTTTTCTATTACGTTACTATTAAATTATATGTCCCCAACATAATAATAACTAAACGTTCTAAAAACATATTATATTTACTACAAATGCGATTGAATGATTATCCTGGTCACTTTAAATGAGAAATCCATAAAAAAATAACTGTTAGTTTCTTGGAAGTCAATAACTTTTAAGTTCACTTTTTACAAAGTTTATTAACTGTTCAGACTTACAAATAATGAAATGCAATAATGCAATCCCTTTTTTTTTTTTTTTTTTACTTTTTAGTTACAAAACAGTTTTTGACATAAAATATAATCTGACTTTTAAGAGATTTTTCTTTTGGAGTTAAGTCTTTTCGCTACAAGTATGATCAATTTTATGCAAAACGAATAACAATATAAAAAAAATATCTATTTAAAAATTAGACTATGTAAGTGTGATTTATTAAAAAGTAAATGTATATTTTAAAATCAGAGGGAAGTGAGTGTTATTTAACATGCGAGATATTTGTAATTTCCTTTTTTTCTTAAAAATGTCTCTTATGGAAAATTATTTTATTATATAATATATACAACAAAAACACGTTTCTATTGTGTTTAAGAGATGAACCCTCTTTTGTTAGTGTGTAGTGTTGCGAAGTTTGGTTTATCTTTAAGCCTTAATTGTATTTTATTTAATTCACCATCTTATAAGATGTGTCTATGTAATAAGAAGAGGAAATGAAGAATTTGAAAGTTAATTCATTGTTTTCTTTACCGTAACAGTTTATCAATTTCAATATTAATTATGAGATTTTTTTTTTCCAAACCATTAAACTAAAAATAGAATTATACACAAAGATACACTTTCACATAAAAGCATGTTTATTTTTTGTACCAAAAATACATTTTATATCAAATTAATCTACAAATCAGTTTTATAAAAATAAATTAGACTTTAAATCTAATTCTCAATGCAACATAACAATACAAACACCCTTTTGTTATGTACAAAATGTTGTGTGATGATTTAGTGTAGTTCCGTAAAATTAAAGAGTGAAAAAAAGGAGGTGAGAATAGCAACCCCTTTAATGATGCATCCCGAACCCAATCTAAAATTCTAAACAAACCCATTCTTCTTTTGGCTCCTCTTCCATGAATATGACAACATGACTATGGAGAAGTCCATGTCTGTTTACCATTTTCTAACCAGAAGGAACCTTACGAGTAAAAGAAAATAATAATATTGAAAAAATGAAATATATCCAAGTCTAAAATATTGAACAAATATTTATATTTTTATTGGAATTTTTCACTTCAATGAAATAAATTTTTGCCTCTGAATGTGGAAAAGGGATTGAGGGTTTGGAATTTAATTTTTCTGTGCCTGGCATCCTGAATCAATAACCTTAGCAAACTCCAATCTATATATCCACCTCACTCTAAGGAAGAGAGAGAAATGGAGAGAGGTAAAAGAAAAGAAAAGTTACCTTTTAAAAATAAAATATTTAGCCAACTTCTTCTAAAAGTTACTCTTACTATTGTTTTTATAAAAATGAAGTTACTAAATTTTCTAGAGTTTGACACAAAATGTATTTAACCTAGTTTTCTTTTTGAGAAGAGAAGTCTATATCAAATATTGCGTAAGATAAATTTCTCCTTAAACACTTTTTAAAAAATAGAAAAAAATAAAATAAGTTTTTACCATAAATTAAAAATAATTTATAGAATTTTTTTTATATATTGTTTATTTTTTTAATAACTTGTGTATAAACGAATTTTACATAAAACACAAAAAGACTAATGAGGGAACAACATGACGTTTCCAAAGCTAATTTCCTGTCATATATATAATCTAATTCTGATAATATTTACCCAAATTTTCTGTCAGTAAATTGTCTGCTATATATAGATGTATAGGTTGAATCTAATTGATGAGACGAAAGCATGTTTAAAAATCTTAATAATGATTCAGAAAGACAAATGAAAGGACCAAAAAGAAACCCGGAGAAAAGTGGAAGTGGAATAAATCACAGACAGGTTGGCTATAATCATATTCGATTTGACCACCTTAAACCTAACTAGTTTTCATTAATATAAGTTTTATGACGATTCTCATCGATCATATATCTTCCCCTCAATCATGTTGTTCCATATCTCAGTGGTTGCTGCGTTATGCAAGAACACTAAACAGTAAAATGAGTGCATAATCTTTTAACATTTTTTTATCATAAAACAAAATCTGGTGTATATTCAATATATAACTCTCTACTTATATTATAGACCTTGGTAATTGGAAAATTGGATTCATCAGTGGTAAAAGGAGGGTTGAAAAAGTTCTCTGGCTTATCTGCTAATCACAATAATCATGCATCATCTGTCAGAGACACTGCATTAATCAGAATACATATACATATATCAACATGGTGGTTTTCTGAGGACTATATCTCATTGTAACAATAAAACTCCAAGCTAAAAGTTTGTTTAAGAAAACTGAATTAGGATCATTGAAATCATGGTCAATAAAAACTGTTTTAAATATGATTAATAATTAATGAAGAAAGAAGAATTTGAGAGCATAATGAGAAGTTTGATGTAGCAGTTATGTGCCAATGATGGTATGAGAGGCAAAGGGCCATGGGTTTGACTGAAGAGCTAGGTGCAACAGAGCTAAAAAGTAAAATGTAACACCAAAAAGTGGGAAATTCTAGTTGCTTGCGGAGCAAAGAATTCTTTTCCCTAATCATATCGCTTGTACTCATAACGACATTCCCCATCTATGCATTTCATCTTTGCTTCTTTCAACCCAAAGCAGATGCCACTCAATAACATTTCCCAATCACCATCTTTTAGATCATCAAAACCCCCCTCTTAGCTAGCACCCAAAATGAGCAGCTCTTGGTGGGTCTTGACCCTTAATAAAAACAAACCCAAAAAGATACCATACCAACTCCAAATAACCCTAAATTTTACACCACCAACACTTCAAAACTATTTATGTTGCTTAATCACATGACCCCTTTTCTTCATTTTTGGTCCATCTTCAACCCTTTATGTACAAAACAAATTAGTGGTCTTTCAAATATCAATGCATGTTTTGAATATTTTAGAGAGAAACCATATAATGCAGATCATGCAGTAGAGCATGAAAACTGAAGTCAGGAACATAATTAACTAGCCCTTGAAAAATGACAACTATCAGCATGCAACTTCACTTTTTTTTCTTTTCTTTAATCCATGCATTATGATTCCACTCTTCTATAGAATGTAGGGAGCATATCATGAAATTTTTACCTTTGATTTTCACACACGAAGTTGCAAAATATGTACCTTTTTCTAGCTCCTCCTCTCCACTTCCTACACACGAAATCACTGATATATTTTTGTGTCTCTCTTTATCTGATATCTTCCACGTACACGCACACACATAATTAACATCATGGACCTCACATCAGCTTCTAATGGAAGCTTGTATAAGGTGATGATGAAAGGGAAGAAAGAAATATGAGGTATTTTATATTTTTAGGGAAAAATCTAAAATTTTTTTTGAATATATATTAAATGCCACTGATTTTGTTTATTTTTTCTAGAAAAGGTCAAGGTTTATCAAAATATTTTTAAATTTTGTTGAAATTCATTCGGCTTATGTTGCAAATTTTCAAATAAAAAACCAGGCCTCACTCATAAGAAATTGAATGTTTTTGTTGAAGTCAATTATGGTTATTTATGTGTCAATTTATTCCGAAATTTATCTTTTATACTATTCCATTATTTTACATTATCTTTCATATAATTCCTCACAGTGTTTCCAGTATGTATGATGGACCCTCTGCGCAAGAATTAAACACCTTGTGCACGGTTGAATGGTGTAACTTTTCCACCACAAAAATTATGTATTAGTTACTTTTTTTAGGAAAAGTATACTTTCTTAAAATAATATTTATAAAATTATTTTAGAAAATTGTTGTAAAGTGATTATATTCAAAAGGGTAAATGACAAAAACATTTTTAGTTGGTTTTAGATTTTCTTTTATTGTAACTTTTAAATGTGGGCACGTTTTCGATATTTTATTTAATTATAATTATTAAATTTAAAAAGCAAGTTAGCATTTATTCTTCTATTCCATTAGTATTTTTCTAGTTACAAAGAAAGCCACAGTCAATAGGAGTTAGGTTTGTTTTTGACAAATACAAAGAAATATGTATCAAGAACAACAATATGTTTTTTTGTCAAAAGGAAATTAGCTTATGTATGACGTATGATTTCCTTATTTTATTTTTTATCTCCCTAATTAATATCTTTCGTCAAGCACATTATTAGAAGTAAAACTAAACTTTGCTAAACATTTCATTCTTATTACTTTCAAGTAGGTTATTTAATATCCCCTTCAAAAAGATAAAGAAAAGACTGTGTTATACAACATACCAACTTCCATTTTATCCAATAGTATTGAACAAGTTGATAGAATGAATCCAATTAAAAGGGTAAAAACCATCTAACTCCTATAATAAACAAAACACACACAAGTCATGATCAAAATTTGGTGAGAAGTACTCGATACACAATGCAAAGTTATATATCCCTTCTTTCTTTATTTCTTTCTTTTTCGTCATTTTTTTCTTGAAGTTTTAAACTGAATTTAGCTGAGGGAATACTGTATGTTGAGCATGAAATGAGTCATCCTTAAAGCTATAATAAAGGATTACGTTGCTAACCATTTAGTGGAGTAATTGTTTTTTCAATTTTTGTACATGACAAATTCAAGGAATCAATATGAATACAGTAAAAAAAAAAAAAAAAAAAAAAAAAAAAAAAAAAAAAAAAAAAAAAAAACCAAATGAAGGATAAAACGAATCAAGGAAAAAGATAAAAAAATGAATAATAAAGAATGGAAAGAAGAAGAACACAAAGTCATTCCTGTGTGAATTTAAAATATATTTAAAAATTAAGAAAAATCTTAATTTAGTTTATGAATTATATAGAAAATAAATATATCATATCAATTTATTGAAAATGATGAAATTTCTATATCGATTGATAATCAATGTAAAAAGTCTTTCATATAACATTGATGTTTGATATCTCATTCTAATAAGAAAGAAGTATTTTTCTTTTATATAATTTGTTGACCACACTTGATATAAAAGTGATACATCACATTGGTTGCTATATCAATACTTATTTAAATATAAAAAAAAAACATTTTTTACATCACATGTTGACTATAACAAATGTAGAAAAAAAAAACATGTTACACCAGTTATAAAGTAGTAAAATTTCTATATGTTAACCGATATGAAAAGTTTTACGTACAATATATTGAACACTTCTTATATCAGTTAATCAAAATTGAATAAAAATGATGTTATTTATCTTAAATCTCATTTTTAAAATTTTGTATACAATAAAAACAAGTGATAAAATAGAAAAATATATCAATAAATGCTCAAAATAAAAACACTTATATTGGTCTTCTCTAACTTTTTATGAACTATAAAAAAATATATGATAATGAAGTTATAATATTTTCACATTTTGAGTTAACACAAAATTGTTTTACTTTTTTTTGTCAAATCAAGTGATTCTAAAGTTTACACTCTTTTATTTCTAATGAAAGAAATGTATACTCAAAATGTCCACTAAAATTTCTAACTAATACTATTAGAACTATTAAAACTACAATTACAATATAAAACAAATATAGGGAGCTAGTTAGAAGAGAAAGTAAAACACACGATAATACACTTAATGAGCATAGCAAGAAGAAGAGGATACGGTGGTGGAGGAGCTTATAAAGGTTGACCAATGGAGTGATGAGGGGGAAAGAGAGCAATGTTGTGAAAATGGAGAAGTGAAGATATGTACTATGTTAGTGTCCTAAATTAAAATATACAACATTAGTCATATTAAAATCTTGCACTATGTATCATATCTATATTGTATTTGTACCAATTAATTGTAAAAATGTTACCACATCTGCTTTAACTACAATTTTACTATAATAATATAATATAATTATTTTTTATTTTTACATTAGTGTATACTCAATTTCTTATAGAAAATAGTATTTTTTTAGAAGAAAAAGGATGATACACTAGCACAAAAAGACTTTTTATGTATATTACTTAGGACTTTTTACGTCTTTTAATAGTCTACATAAATGTAGATAATTTATGTCTAACTTAATTTTCGACATAAAAACTTACATTGAAAAACTATAATCCACCCAACCTAAATTTGTAATAGAAAAAGTTGTAAAAAAATATAAAATTTACTCCACACTTTGCAATGGCAAACATCAATTATGGATATTTTATTTTAAATTTGATTGGTTTTGGCTTCAAACCAAAACTTGAAATATGAAAAATTCTCAATAAGCATGGTATAAAATATAAGCTAGACATTGCAACTAAAAGTTCTATACAAAAATCATCTAATCTAACCTAAAAAATTTTTGAATAAGAAAATAAAACTACACTATCTATGTTGGAGAAGGAAAGTTATCCATTGTTTTCTCAATTTTTGGATGTCATCCTTCAACAATGAAGATTGATCACGAAAGACCTGAAACATTTCGAGCACGTGATTATGTATTGATCACAAAGGCAAAATACAAATCATCCTATGTTGAAATGTGTTACATTTTGCCATGAGAAAGTGATACCCACCCAAACAATGACTCTCACCTAATATATAACGAAATAATCGCTTTCAAATGATTTTGCTTGCATGTTACATTAAAGTGACAAAGAAGTGAAAAAAAATTAATTTCATAGAAATTTTTTATAAAATAATTATTGTATATATTAAAATATGTCTAACCTTAGGATATATGAATTAGTGGTCTTGTTTTGTCCATTCAACTTAAAATGTGTTAGGTATTCAAGTGTGAGTCTAAGTTTCAGATTGAGTAGGAATGAGAAAGTTGAGCAGCATATAAGAAAGAAGACCCACAAACCCAATGCCTTAAGGTTTTGGGTTGAAGGTGGTGTCATTCCCTTGTATGGGTTGAACTCTTGTCTCATTCTTGTCTGATCTCCTTGATGTTTCCTCCTTAATTTTCCCAGCAAAATGTTTATGTCAATCACAACTCTAATTAAAGCAAAGACATATGTTAGTCCAAATACATTTATACAACGAACACAAGAACAATAATATACCACATTGATAGGTTTTTCGTTTTGACAAGTAAATTGCAAAAACTCGTCAACTTTCTTATCATACACATCAAATTCATACTTTTTATCAAATTTACACTTTTCATAAAATTAATACTTTTCACAATATGAGAGATGGAAACTTGATTTCTGATTGATGTTTAATGAATGAATTAAGATTATATATCCATGAGAGTATATGGATGACATGTGGATAAAATGTATGAATTTGTTCCTTCAATATATGTATATGGTTTTAGTAAATGCATGTATATAAGTTTGTTTTTAAAACTCTAGCTTATCTTGTTTTGTGTATTTGTATATTGTTCATCAATTATAATGATCATGTCCTATATGAAAACAAATGATATTGTAGGAGAACAATCTTTAAGAGAGATAGACTTTTTTTTTCTTCTTTTCTTGACTTTTTATATATATAACACGATTCCTTACAAGGAGAGAAATTTATTTTGTTTTGAAAATTTTTAAAGTATAATGTAAATATGATGTAAATGTTTATAAATCTTTGTCATGATTGGTATTATTGTAAAACTCAATTGGATGTTACATAGGAAATTAAGATTAAGCCTATGATGAATATTTCCAAAAAGACTTTTAATAAAAATATATAAACAAATAAATTTATTTTTTATAAGTTAAAATTAGTTTATGTATAAATTAATTTATAGAAATGCTTTAAGATAATAATTAAAAAAAATTATTTTTAATTTATAAATTAAATTAATCTCATTATATATATTTTTCAAAATAAGTTTGCCAAGAAAAAGTTTGTATTTGGAACTTTAACATTCCAAATTTTATAGAATAACATTATAAAATATAAATTATTTGATATCATTAAAATTATATCGTCTATAATAAGATTTTAAAGACTTAAGAGTCAACTCTTACATCGAGATTTTATGAAGATTTTATTATAAAATATTTTATTTAAATATTGATGTAATACTGTTTATATATATATATATATATCATTTTTTTATGTTTTTTTATCCATAAATTACAATTGAACAAATAGAGAGAGACTTACTAATCATTTAAGAAATGGTGTCTCGGTCTTATATATCTTCTAGAGACTTTGGAAGGACACAAGCGAAGAGATAGTGTCTCATTCTAACCTCTAGAAGAATTTGATTAATCGGAGGAGTTCAAAGAACTCTTATATCTAGACGACTTAGCTCAATTTTGACTGTACTCCATCAAATTGAAGTAAAAAGAGTTGCGGCCGAGAGCCAAAGGAGATGAAAGACTTCGGTCTTTATCTTAGTGTAAAAAACAAAACTATTATGTAAAAACTCTTACATCACTTGTACTTAATTAGTAGAATAATTGATTTAACTCAATAAAATTTATATAATTCTATCAAAATATTTCTCATTCATTTTTGCTTCATTAGACGGAACAAATTCACTACACTATTGTTGAATAAGTAGACTCATAAAATATGTAGCAACATTAATAGAGAAGAGTTAGATTATAAATTATATCTTGAACAGATCCTCTATAAAAACGATATTTGGTCTAATGTCATATACGATCTTATTGGTCTATCTCTATATCAAATTCTTGAACTTTATTACCAACTTTTTTTGTTTGATTACTTCATTTAGTTTATCAACATCGTCTAAATATATTTTTATTTGGACATATACTACACTTCTTATACCTTGATATTTTTTAGTTATATTCTTTTATCCATACCAATAATATACAATCAAGATTTTGTTTCAAATTTATGATCTAATAGACAAACTTTTTCTTTCAAATTTCTTTTGCTGTATTGCGCTTTGTCTTGAATTCGTGATGTTTTTTTTTCAAATATACTTTATTAATTGCTTTAAAAATTTTAATATATATATATATATATATATATATATATATATATTATAGAAAATGACATGAGTAATTATAAAATGGTAAAGTTAAAATTTAATTAAAATAAAATTAAAGTTTCATAAGGTTATTTACAAAGGGAGTGATCGACGGTATATCTTTCAATTAATAATTCTCTTAATATTTTATAAAATAAGTATTAAATAGAAAGAAAACATCGAAAACATCAAAAACAGTAATTAATATTTATACTTATATATTCAACATGTGAGAAAAAATATAAAAAAATGTAATGAGATATAGAAAAAAATCTTGAGAATAGGTGAAGCAGAGGATTGAGTGTTTATTTTTTTGTTTTATATAGGTTGATATTTGTAGTTTTGTTGGTCTAAATAGATGGTTTTAATTGGTGAGTTTGTGTTGAATTTTGGTTGAGTTAAGATGCAAATATGATGCAGAAACTGTTGCATGATTTTCATGTTGTGATCTTACATCCTAAAGAAAAGAGATGGAACAAGAACATAATGATGTTGAGTGAGAAAGTAGCCACTACATGCATTCTGAATTTCACCCCACACCTCTCTTTAATTCCTGCCCCCACATACCAAGCCACTCCTCTTTCTTCTTCTTCTCCTTTTCAATTATCAACTCAACTTTTTTTTTTTTTTAATATATTTTTATTCTTCTTCTTTTTCACTAGTGTAATAAATTTTTAATTCAAGTCATATATACTTTAATCTCAAGCCTATATGGCAACTAACAGGTTGTATTTAAAATTTCAAGTTTATGTCTTGAATATATATAGCATTAAATACATGAAGACGTCAAATATATTTGTCGTATATATTAAAAGGAAGACTTAAATACAATTTTTGCCATTTTATTTTACTCAATGGGTAATCTTGGTCACTTCATATTAAAATAGAGATATTTGATCTCCTTATTTTAGAATATATGTAATATTACTGAAATTATATATGTATATATTATTTTGGTTCAATTAAACTTTAAACTTAGCATGTTCATTTGAAGAACCATGAAAATATATGATTTAGATAAAAATAGAAAATAAATATAGACAAAATTGAAAAGTGAAGCAAAATTAAGGATTTTTTTTAAATAAAAGTGTTTGTGTTTTAAAAAGGGACACCAAAATTGCTGGTTTAACAAAATAAAATAATAAAAATTGTATTTAAGAAGAAAAATTACAATTTTTATATATAATTTTTTATATCATTGTGTATATGATAATTAGGTTAGGGGAACTGGATCATGTCTCTACCACGTCTGCACTTAAGTAATAGACATCAATTAATTAATGGTGCCACTGTGATAATCTTAAGACTACTGATTATGTTATTGACTAATGTATTACACAAGTTTTTATTCCTCCTTTTTGACTAAATCATATATGTTTTCCATGATTTTTTTTTCATTTTTCACTTTTGATTTTCTTGCTTAAATAAAGGAAAATAACATTTCCCCTATTGCACATATCAATTATTTGAGTTACATAAGTACAGATTGTGATATGAAGTATACACAATAATCAATGTTTAAACTTTAATCAAGTCTTTGACTTGGTTGGTGTGTTGCAGTAATTGCTTGATTTATCCACATAATGAAATTAAAGTTTAAATATGGGCAATGCCATCTTTCTACTTTCTCTGTCCCCGAGGCTATTGTGGACCCCTTCACCATCTTTTCCTCCAAAAACATTCTTGTTTAAGCACAAGAACTTAATAAAATTAAGAGAAAATAAATTCCGTATAAAAAAAAACATTTTTTCAAATAATTTAATCAAATATTGATTTTATAAAATTATTTTAAATTTATATCAATATGATTCTGATTGATTTATTATAGTAATACATTGTTATTAAATTTTAAAATTACAAAGTGAGACTCCACTGGAAAGACATATGCAGAATTTGTATAAAATGAAATTCTATGTTTAATTACTGCATGGTTCATTTTTAGAAGGGGTGTGTTTACGCTAAATATAACTCTTTAATTAGTTTATTTTTTTAATAGATCAAAATTTTTAAAAAATATCTTGGAATCTCAGCGAAAAGCTAAATGTAATGATTAAAACTATTAAAAATAATAATTGAACTCTTTCAGAAATTAGCATGCTAAAATAAAATTATTCGGAAACTTTAGGGAAAAGTGATAACTCAACAATATTTACAGCAAGTGGTTTATCTTTTCTTTTATGTATTTAAACTTTGTAAAATATATGTTATCTGATTAATAGTTTTTATAAATGTAAATTTTAATCGTTGAAATTTGTTGTATCATCTTAATGATTATGTATATGGAATTCTCCATAATTTTTTTTTATATAATATCATCTAATAATTTAGAGTTTATATTTTTAAATATTACATATTCATTCAAATTAACTAATATAATTTTTTTAAAGTAAATTATAAATTGTATGAAGTTTTGTATATATCATCTAGTTAATAAAAATATTTATATATTTTAAATAATTTTGAAATTGTATGAAGTTTGTCTTTATAATTTAATTAATAAAACTATACAACTCAACCATTTACTAATTAAATTTTTATTTTGTAAAAAAATATTAAACATGAAATTTGGTTAAGCCATTACAGATTATATATATATATATATATATATATAT
>Ga0209489_100829_pt1 | contig 61744 bp, 22 predicted proteins | sample SiratrowhiteBW_FD_187527 | JGI IMG/M metagenome (GOLD analysis project Ga0209489, IMG submission 187527) | Root nodule microbial communities of legume samples collected from California, USA - Siratro white BW (SPAdes) (version 2) | ecosystem: Host-associated > Plants > Roots > Nodule | place... | reverse complement strand
TATATATATATATATAAGTTATCCAATAGATAGATATTTTAAATGTAATGTTTGTTCTGATGATGTTATTTTTCTCAATTTGAGATAAAAATACTTTTAACAAAAAGAAAGAATTTTGGAAGACGGATTATTCATAATTATACTTCTCATAATTATATTTCTCCACAACTAGTATGTTCTGATAAATTTAGAGAAAAATTATCAAAAAATATGAAAGTATATGTTAAATTTCTTTATTTTGTTTTGTTTACTAAGAACCTACGTTGAAACTTTGTTTAAGAGAAATAAAAAATATGAAAGTATATGTTAAATTTCTATCATAACAATAGTTTTATTTTTATTTACAGAAACTATATTAATAAATTTATAACATTTACATCATCTTCTGTCATCTACCATATCCAATTGTCTTGGTAAATGTAAGTGATTATATTATATAATATAATAAAATAAGTTTATATAACATTAATAATAAATAATAATAAATTTATAGTAATAATAATAAAAATAAATTTGTACCATTCTGCACTTGATATTTCTTAATAGGTCGGTAATCATTATTTAAAGGATTAAGTTCACTTGTTTGAAACTTTCTCAGTCTAATAATAAAATAATAATAATAATAATAAAATTAAATATAAAAATAAAATCATAATAACAATAAAATTAAAATTAATAATTTGATATTTTTAAATATATGACTTATTTTTTAAAACCTATTATATAGTAAGATCACTTGAAATAATGTGAGATAATGCGTTGATAAGTGTTAACACTTTTTCCTAACATTGGTACATGCTTAACAGACTAGGAATTTTTATGCAAGGTATATTTAGTTTTAGAATATTGTCATTTTCCAACAACAGGTTCTCAAAATAAGTTCCTACAATGAAGAGTATATAAATGCAATTAAGATGATAACAAAAATAATAATAAATTAAGATTATTATGAGGATAAATTTATTCTTTTCATTTATGTTTTTTTTATTGATTATAAATAGCTATCATTTATAATAAAAAATAATTTTAGAACAGAAAACTTAATTACATTAAAATTTGCTAATTTTTTAATATATTTTATTAAAATATCCTTCCCCTAGAATAATTACATATTATGACAGTGAGTTAGTCATAACTAATCTTAAAAAAATGAAAAAAAATAGTTAAACTTTAATTATATTGAAAAATGTGTTTTTTTAATGAGAAAGATGGTAGTAATACACTCTAAATTATGAAATAACATTTATTTACTCATATAAGATAGTTAATGATCTGACACTGTATAATTGACCAAGCTACACAATCTTGTTTATATGAACAAGAACCCCCCTAACTGGATTGCAGGTTCTAAGACCATAATTTGACTGGATTCATCAGAGGGTATCCTAAGAAAGGTGACGGGCACTGCACCAACACAGAAACAGTACACACGGAAACTGTGGGAGTGGAAAGAGAAAAGGAGAAAAAAAATAATCAGAAACACAAAGAGAGTGCTTTAATTTGTATTACAAAAGAAGGTGAAAAAGAGGAGGAAAATATATTCCTTCTGCTGCTACTTGATGCATCATTTCAGCTGGCAATCCATTCACCATGTATTATTAACATGCATGTACCCATGATTGTTCAATCTCTTTCCATTGGGTTTCACAATTAGGAAACCAACTAAGTTATCCACTTTGTCCTTATACATATATTGTGATATCAGGCTCCTATAGGGATTTGTAAAGGTTTAACTACTCCTCTCCCCAAATGGCCCAACCACATTTATTGCTCCTAACTAATCCAGCACCTTAAAACCCCTCCTTCCATAGCAACATGCATGTTTATCTCAACATGTTTTCTTCAAAATCTTTCTTCAAAGAGACAGCCCCAGTAAAGAAAGATAAAACTTTTCTTGTTATTTGTTTCATTGGGTAGAAAAAAAAAATATACAAAAGTGAAAAGAGTAATTAATCAAAGTAAAGTAATTGCGTGTAACTAAAGATGTTGATGATGGGGTGGAAAAGGAAAGAAAATGAATAATGAATTCGTTAGAAATGATGGGAAGTAGATGGGAGGCTACGTCTTAATCATCATTTATGGTTTTACGTCAGAAGATGAAGTTTGATTGAGAGAGAGAATGTGAGGAAGAGGGAGTACAATGCAACTAGTGACCGACCATAGGATTCTTGGACTTGGGATGTTGTTGTTCTCTCTTTCGCAGGTTCCCGATGTTCGAAATGAGTGTGTGAAATGCACTGCACGCACACACCATTGATTTCACGAGGAAAGATACAACAGATAAATCTGGGAATGCAGAAATATGGTTCAATTGAATGCATATTTGCACCTTTCTAATAATGGCATGAGGCAGAACTAGCCACCCTATGCTTCTCAATCAACTTTTCTCACCCCATTTGTAGCATCATCACACACACATACACAAAATACTGGAATTTCAAAGGACTGTGTCACCTACTGCTCTTTTTAGTTTGAGTGCTTTAATAGGCCTTCCTTTCTGAGTAAATTAGGAGTGGTGATTATGGATTATTGTTCTTAAGTAAATATATTTTGAAAGAAATTACATAAATAAACTTTCTTAAAATTTATTTATATAAATAGAATTATTTACTGTTCACGTATTAAAATTCAAGTTATGAAGGTCAAATTCCTAACATGTGGACGACGTGAACGTTTGTTGATATAGATTTTTCCATAAGGTGGATGATCACTCTTTTCGGACAGAATTCGATTTTCTATAAACAAATTCTAATCTATGAATAACAAACAAGTTTATCTATGTAAATAAATTTTTGAGAAAGTTTATTTATGTATTTTTATAAAAAAAATAAGTTTTTAAGAAAAAAAATTGTTTAATTTAAATGAAAACAACATGTTTTTTTTTTTAGATTTTGATTGTTAATATTAGACATCAAACTTGTATTAGTTTTTCCATTTACTTTTCCAATAAACCCTGTTTAAATATTGTTATGGAAGAAGTACTCCTATTTTTCAACATTTTTAGATTTTTTTAATTTGGGATTTTTAATTCAGACTGTGAAATTTAATTATTTAAATAAGTTTTTTGCATTGACTTTCTAGTCTTTTTAAATAAATAAATAAATTACTATCTCATTGAGAATAACATTGTGTATTAATTCAGAATTATACTTATTAGCTAGTGAAATTCTTTCTTTCTCTCTAAAAAGAAGTTAAAATAAGACACAAATAAATTCATTAATGTATTCGAAAGACTGAATAATGATCATTTTTTTTTTTTTTTTTTACAGAAAATGATAAGGTTTGATCGGTTTAAATAATATATTATTTTTAAAACTTGTGTAAAATAAACTTTTATATTTGGGCCATCATTTTTCTTATAGGTAGCAAAATAATACTTTTGACACCCAAAAGTTACATCCATTTGACAATTTTTAATAATATAATAATGTGTATTAAAATTTAAACTTAGTGTTTAAATAATAATATGTATTAAAACTTTAAGTTAAAAAAATAAAACAAATATAATTAAAATATTATTATTTTAAATTTTTAAATAAGTGCTTTTTTATTTGCTTCTTGTAAAAATATCACCAACTTTTTAGGTAAGATAAATACAAGTATTTTTTTGTAAGTTTTGAAACTTCACATCATTCATCTCTCCTAAATTTTCCATACATAGTGTAAAATAAACTACAGTTATGTAATGTTCAAATTAGATTACTTCAATTGACATGCATTTGTCTTTAACTTAGAACAAATGCATTTGATCCAAACTCAAAAAAAAAAAAAGGTTAAAAAGTTTTATCTTCAACGGATAAGCCTGTGTGCCGTACCTTCATTCCTGTTTCGGTATGACAGAAATAAATAAAACGTCTGAGACTGGGTTTTATAGGTCAGAATGAGAGCTATAAACTAAAATAGTGTTTTCTCTTGCTTTTTTAATAAAATATACTTTATATGGTAAACTGAGTTGTCAATCAATGGAGAAAACAAGAACATTGAAAGCAAGAAATATTCCCTTCATCTTCTTCTTCTACTCCTTATTTTTTCATTGGATTAGGTTTCTTGTGAATAATATAAAATATGAAACTGTAATAGTGTAGTTGGAAGGGAATGTTGTGGAATTTTCTTCTTGGAATTGCTTAATTTAATGATAGAACTATAGTAGACATTATGATTTGGAATTTAGAAAAATATGGTGAGACAAAATTAGAATAAGGTTATTTAGATTATTTGTTGTGTTGCTTTAATTAGAAGTGAGGTTTTATTTGGCAGCAGCTATAATAATAGAAGCTTTAACATTAATGTTTTGTGTATACTCTTAGCTACATGTTTTTTGTTAATGTAAACTATTTACGAACTTTGTTAAAGTTAAAATTTTGTTACATTTATGAATCTAGCTACACTTACACTAATACATTTTCATAAACGTAAAAAGAGAATTATTTTTTCCCATCTTTATAATCCAATAGACGAAGTTATGTAAGTTTTTTATTAATTCTTTTAGTTATTATATCGTTCAGTAGATCTTTCAGCATTTTTATTTTAATATTTTGATTAATAAATTTAACAATTTAATATATATATATATATATATATATATATATATATATATATATTAGAAAAGGACCTCACTTTCAACACATTCATCAAACCAAACTATTTAATATGAATAAATTGTAGATGCTTAAAAGATTTAGTGTGTATTGTAATAATGATAACTGTTAAAATAAATAAATCATTCAGTTAGTTTTTATTATTAATAAAATATAAAATATAAATTTCATTTATAATTTTTTAGTCATCAGACATCTAATGGGTTATAGATCATCTAACTAGATATCCAAGATCTCAATAATCTCTATCATATATATGATTTTTTGGACATCAATAGGTCGTAAATTGTCTAAAATCTCAATATACTCTTTAGTGTCTCAGGGCTTAACAGATCATACATGGTCTCAACACAACCTTTACCACAACCATGGATCTCCTTAGCACATTCAACACTCCTTTCTCAACTTTAAATACATATCCCTTTTTCCAAGCTCACTAAGGGATATAAGATTACACATCAAGCTAGGTACAAAATTAACTTCCTTAAGCACTTTATTAGTTCCATCATGCAAATGAAACCTAATGGCTCCAATTCAGTTATCTTACAAGACTTATTCACACCAACGATAACTTAATCTCCTTCAAGTTTTGTAAATTCTTGGAGCCATAGACAGTTGGGTATCATATGGAATGAACATCCAGAGTCCATTATCCACTCACAACATCGACACTGCTTGACAACAGAAGGATTGTTGATGATTCAAAACTATCTTTCATCAGAGCTGCTTCACTAGACACAAACAGTCCATCAGATCGTTTGCTAGACCCAAACGATCTATCAAGGTTGGTAGCCTTATTCTGCCTCTTTGGACAAAACCTTTTGGTGTGTCTTTCCTTCTTAGAATGATAACATCTTATAGAAGATGTATTTCCCCCATTCTTTTTCCCTAACTTTGACCTTCTTCTACCTCCTCTGTTATCATTGGTAGACAATCTACCACTTGTCAAGGTCATCTCCAACACCACATGCCTTAACTTCAAACTTCTCATTCAGCTCCTTAGAGCTCAGAACAACTTGAACCTCATCAAGAGAGAGATCCTCTCTTTCCTATAACAAGATTTCTTTTGGTTGATGATTATAGTCATTCTACTTGGATATTTTTGCTCACACCCAAGTCTAAGGCTACTAACATTATAAAACAATTCTTTTAATGGTTAAAACTCAGTTTGGGGTCAATATTAAGGTTTTAGGTTTGATAATGCAAAATAACTTGCTCTTACTAATTTTCTAACAACACAAGGCACTTTACTTTAAGTTTCTTCCATGGAGAGACTTCAACAAAACTCAATAGTGGAGAGAAAACACTAACATATACTAAATGTGGCTCAACTTTAATTTTTCAATCCAAGTTGTTAATCCAGTTTTGGGGGCACTATGTTTCCACTATAGTTTCAACAGGATCCATCTATCGATACTACAACATAAATCACTTTACCAGGTTTTATACGAGTCTATACTTGATTATCAATTATTAATTAAAGACTTTTGGATGTTTGGCTTATGTAGCAACTTTACCCTCTTAGGGAAACAAATTTACAACCTAAAGACCAAACAATTCTTTATTCCAAGGGAAGTTCTCTTTCATAATATATTTTTTTTAGAATGACTTCTTCTATAGTTTTTTTCACCTTTATTATATGATATAGTAATTCTTTTACCCATTATAAATAATTTGCCTTTAGACAATTATGTTGTTCGTCACTCTAATGGGTTATATGATGCATCTGAAACTTTAATATGTAGTATTGATGGATCTAAAACCTTTATTTAGAGATCATCAAGAGTATCTAAGAAGCTCTTTATTTGTTTGACTATACGTGCAATAACACCTCACATCCTTATCCTATTCAGAATTATTATTCTTTTGACAAACTTAATCTAGAGTACAAAACTTTCTTCAATCAAATTTCCACCACTTGACCCATCAGCAAGTAGTTCCTTACCCTGAATGGGGAATGTCATGATCAAGAAATTAAGACTTTGGAAGATAATGAAAATTTATCTTTAGTCCCTTTAACAGGAGGCAAACATTGCATAAGGTACAAATGAGTTTTCAAATTGAAATACAACATTGATAGCCCAATTGATGGAAACAAAGCTTTGTTGGTAGTTAAAGGCTACACACATGAGGCATGAATTGATTTCTCAGACATTTTCTCTCTAGTGGCTAAACTTACTTCTGTAAGGGTCTTATTAGCAATTGTTGCTAGAGGAAAAATTGGACACTAAAGAAGTTAGATATCTACAATGCATTCTTAAATGGTGAGTTATTTGAGGTAGTATGCACAACTATTTCCTAGGGATGCAAAACAAGTACAAAAGGAATAGTTTGCAAGTTGAATATATATATATATATATATATATATATATATATATATATATATATATATATATATATATATGAACTGAGACAAGCCTCTCGATAATGGTTTTGCAAGTTCTCTTTCACCTTATTGCAACATGGTTTTACATAGTCTAAAAATGAGGTTACTCTCTTTTACTCATGATTCAGATTCTTCATAGGTCATTTTGTTCATCTTTGTTCATGACATCATCCTAGTAGACCTTGATTCTTCTTAAGTTGATAAGGTACAACTGAAATTGAGTTATTTGTTCAAAATAAATATTATTAGTTCTCTCAAATACTTCTTAGATTTGAAAATTGCCAAATCTAACAAGGGTGTCTCCTTGAGTAAGAAAAAAATATACTTTATCTTTGTTTGACGATACTAGTTCTTTATGTAGTAAACTAATTACACTACCTATGAATCCTAATTTAAAACTTTGTCTCAATAATGGTGACCCCTATTAAGGATCCCTATCTGTATAGAAGATTAATTGGAAGACTTACATATTTGACAATTTCCAGACCAAGCATTACTTTTGTAGTTCATAAGCTCAGCCAGTACATGTAGAATCCATTAATCACATATTTAGATGCAGTTCATCACCTATTACTTTAGGTCAATGTAGTATCTTTTTCCCAGCTAACAACAAATTTCATATTTTAAAATATGCTAATGTAAACTAGGGCAATGGTTTAAATACAAAACATCAACCACTGGCTTTCTATGTTTTTCTTAGTGATTCTCTAATTTCGTGAAAGTCTATCCAACAAGGTATCATGTGCATGTTTTTAGCAGAATTAAAATATCTTGTTTTATCTTTAGTGGCCAGTGAAGTAGTTTGACTACAACGATTATTCAAACATTTTGACATTTCAATTAACATAACTATGTTCTTTTGTGATAACAAAAATATACCATACACCTTACTTCCCTCTCATCATGAGATGTCTAAACACATAGATATATATTAACCATAAATTCATTTGTGAACTTGTTCAAAAGCAACTCTTGATTCTCATTCATGTCAAAACTGAACATTAAATAGCCAATTTATGCACAAATGCCTTTCTTGATATTGCCTTCAATCATCTCATTCACAAGTTGGAAATCATCATTATCTATTCTCCAACTTGAAGAGATATAATTAGATATTATAAATATATAATCAGTTATTTAGTTTCTAGATATTATATGTAATTATTCATCTTGTTAGTATATTTACTATTGTATATAACTTTCATTTTTCTCTAAATGATACATTTGATTCAATGAACCATTTTATATTTTTCTCTCTTTAATATCTTCTTATCTAAGAGATAATTAAAATCGTAAGATCGTATATGATCGTACATACTATCTACTATACTATTTAAATCTCACGCATGATAGTGATACAAAAAAATCATGAGATTGTAGAATAAAATCATAAAAACATGTGAACCATAATTTATTTCAAGTTGTTTGATGCACCAACTATTCATTTTCTTGGATAAATGGATTCCTTCAAATAAAACCTAACATTACTATTATTAAAATTTTATATTGGCATGTGTTGTCAGGAACAACACCACCTATCTAAGATTAATGTAATTAAATTTTACACTATGTTGTGTTTTGAACCTTGCAATTTAATTCCTCCTTTAATTGGTTTTATTTAAAATAAACTATAATCTAATTAAGAGTTAGGAGATTTTCTGCTACACCTTTGATTTTCTTAAGTCAATGAGGCTCAATTAAGACACTTCTAAGATCTATATCTTCTTCTCTAAATGAAATTCAAAAATAAAGATCCATATCTTCTTCTCTAAATGAAATTTAAAAATAACAGTCACACACACCAGAACATTATTTATATGAAAGAAGGTAAAATATGCGATTCGTTCTACAATATCTCAATTTACGATTTTATACATTTTTCACAATCTTAACTATAATCTATAATCTTGATTTAACTAGCTTGATCTTCTTATAAATTTTTTAAGTGTTTTAATCCTACAATCTTTTTTCTAATGAATTGTAATAATTCATTTAATGACGATAAGTTTGATAATGTTTTTCTTGAAAAAATTATAAATGATATCACCAGTATTGGTAATAAAGAAACAGCAAGCTCCTATGTAAGCATAAACAAACAAACCCTTACTGAAAGACCTCGTTAAAAATGAGGTTCACAATTATTTAATTGTTACTACTCCAACCATCCAATATACAACTAGAATAACAATTCTAACAATAATTTAAAATGTGGATGAGAGCCTTCCTTTTCTATACAAATCACAAAATAAATTAATTCTACTAAAAATATTTTTATAATTTTTTTTTAACAGCAAAGAATGATATAAATGGAGCACTTTAGGGGTGCTTTAACTCTATTACAAGAAAAAAAATTTCACATACACAATTGCATAAGAAATCACATATAGATCAAGTTAAAATTATAAAACACAATGACTCATAATGTATTAATATAATGTGAAGTCCTTTCATAATCAATCCTAGAAAGTCTCGTCTACATTGATTATGCTTGTTTATCTACAATAATAAATCTAGACCAGAAGATAAATAAAAACTTTACAACATCTTAAAATAAATATTTCAAACAATATAAGAACATAAGATCCAATCAAAATAAAAAATATTCTTATAATGATTTTTATCAAACACCCTTTATCTTTAAAGTTTATAAAAACATAAACTCCAGAGATTTTATGAGATAGATAGAACTTTGAAAAGAAATATAAAAAAAAACTAGATTTATTTATCATTGAAAATTTTAAGACAATTTAATAAAATTAAAATATTGTGAAGGATGAATAAAAGGAACACTTGCAGTAAACTAAAAGAATATAAAATGAATTTGTATAACAACTGAAAAAAATTGTTGATAAAAAATAGTATTATTCATCATTTTGTCCATCTCCAGTTTTGACGTTACAAAGTGATTTTTTTTATCACCTTAGACCACAGTATATACGGATTATTCATTCATTGATTAAAAATTAATTTAAAGTGTTGTATTTGAAAGAAAAATTTCCATATTCATATAATTTGATACATTTAATATTTTGTAGTAGATTTTTTAAAAATGGAAAAAACAACATAGAAGAGAGTTAAAGGTGGAGATACTAGCCGGTTGGTATTGAGAATGACGTTGTCGTGAAGTGTTACGTGAATTGGTTGAGGCAGCAGGTGTGCAGGAACAGTACCAACAAAGTTTATGGTTTACAACTATTCATGAATTAATGCTTTTCCCAAACCCAAAACTCTTTGGTTGTTCGGTCCACTTCAGGTGGTTGAAGTGTTAAACTGAATCTCAGATTCAAGTCTCTTTCTCAGTATACTTATTTTGCTTAATTAATCACCCAATGCTTTCTATTTATTTATATATCATGTTCAAATCAAACTTCTATAATCTTTTATTTCATTATATCTTTTGTACTCCACTCAATGCATCAATTAACCTCTATGAACTTTACAAAAAATATATCTTGAATGGTTTATGGTTTAGAAAACCAACATATCTTAAATGATTGGAAATTTAATTTTTTTTTTTTACAAAAATGGATAAAACTAAAAAAACTAGTAAATCATGTCTTGAAAGATAACTTATTTTAAACAAGTCCTATTTATAAATATAGTTCTTATTTTATTTTTTGAAATGAAAATAATATTATCATAATATAAATTTTTATTCCTAATACTACTTTTGGAATATTCCCTTTATATCATTTAACATTTTTTATATCTCATTCTTTCTTTCATACACATACATATACATATAATTATTTTAAGAAATTTTTTAAAATAAACTTTTATTTTCCTAAAGAATCAATATACACACGTCTATATATAGAGAAAATACAAATTAGAAAACATGGTAAGTTAGTTTGAAAAAATTATACCAATACTTTTTATTATTAAGAAACAAATACATTCCAAACTTTCATTATGAGTTATATATATATAAAATTATATATTTTTCATAACATGTGTAATTTATAAATCATATCAGAACACTATTAAAATACATCACAAAATACTTACTCTATTTCTGGAAACATATACAATTATATTTGATTTAGAGATTTGCGCTTATTATATTACCACTATATTATATCTCAAACACAACTATCTTAATAAGAACTATAAGTCCTCTCATATAACACGGTAAATTCCTATGACGTATCATATTAACTATTTTTTTCAAATTACAGACTTAGTCATAAAAATTCCTATCGACTCTCACATCACTTCATAATCTTCATATATATGATTTCAATAAAACAGTAAAATTAGGATATCTCGTTATTGCAAATCTCAAATTTAATACATATCTAATATATCTTAATATAATATTCTCTTTCCTATAAATAACTATGTCCATATTATACTTCATATCTTGTACAATCATTTCATCATAAATTTCCATTCATACATATACATTTGACTTAAATCAAATGGCAATAAATTGAAAAAAAATTATCATACATTACATTATAGAAATGTTCAAATACAATATATTAGTCAAATATAAAAAAAAATGAAAGATAAACATATTTTAGTATTTAGAAACATTAAAAAACATGTTTCTTCAAAGTTTAGAAAACCCATACTTGCTTAACCAACATTTGTCTCACCTAACAAATTCAGAACATGTTATAATTCGTTCAATGACCATTATCTCCTAGCCAAGGACACAACCAATCACTTTTAGTTGTCCAACGCAATATTCTAATGACTACTTTAATTGGAGTTTCTTTTTATAAAAACATTTTGTCTAGTGACCAAAACATAAGAGTTTTTATTTAAAATGCTCATCAAATGATCAAAGTTTTTGGTCCAATAAAAATTTGATTCGTCCTCCAGTCAAATCACTGAAAGTTTTTATTTAAAAGACTTTCTTAACAACTAAAACTCTTAAATCTTTATAAATTGATTTTCAGTAAGCAAATATTTAACTTGCATAACAAGTATGCATAATTAAGAAAAGTTACAAAATAAAACATGTATAAATTGGTTTAAGATGGTTTTAACTTCATTTTTTTACATCAAATTAAATATATTATCTCAAACTAGCTAAATCCTCTACCAATATATACTCAAATTATCAAAATCTAAGAGCCAAATTGATACAAACATACTCATTTCAAAATATTCAAAATATATTTTCATTTTAGAATTATTCAAGGCATAAATTTAACGTGAATTCCTTTAAAATAAAAAAAATCCAAAATCAATCAAGATAAATTTATTTAAATCACAATAAAGCAGAGCAAATCTAACATAAATCCCTTTAAATTAAAAGAATGAAACAATACAATAATAATTTGAAAGAATTCAAAACAGTGTGATTGTATCACTTTCAACATAGACTCATCTTTATTATAAAAATGTTACATGCAATACACTTTCTCCCAAAAGCATACAAATTTTCTCAAAAGTAACTCAAGAAAAAAGGAATGGAGAAAGACTTACTCTAAAAAAAGAAAATTCATAAAACAAATTTATGCTATTATTCATTAGGATTTTTTAGGAGGTTTCAATCTTAATAGATGACTTAATTTTTGAAAGTTTTAAATCAGAGAAAGAAAATAGCAAAAAGTTTTAGAAAGACAATGATTTTCTTAAAATAAAATTTGAATAACTAATTTTATTTATTTATAAATTTTTATTTGAATATTAAAATATTTATACTCCATTTAAGTTTAACTTCTTAGATGATTTTTTGGAATCCTTACAATACAACTATAATAATAATAATAATAATAATAATAATAATAATAATAATAATAATAATAATAATAATAAAATTGAAATTATAAAAAATAATTAAATTCGTAACTGCAATGATAATTATTAATATCATTAATCATTAGAATAATATTACTTAATATTATTATTATTATTATTATTATTAATTTTTAGAATTATTTATATTTATTAAAATCATAATTAATATTAATATTTTTACTGTATAATAAACTTGATTTTTCAAAAGTCTTTAATCTGATTACACTGACAATAAAATAAAACCGAAATTGTTTTTAAGATTTATTTAAATTAAATTAAATTAAAAATCTTGTTCCTGAATCCAATATTTAAAATAAAGTTACCTTTTTCAAACAAAATTTACTTAATTTTTATAATCTTTTAAAATTTCAAAAACAAATTCCTCTACATTGATCTCATAAAAAAATAAAAACTGCATCATCACTCTTTCTTAAGACACTTCAAGCAAGCATAAACATGCACCGACGCAGTGATATTAATCAATCTGCACACATTCATCCATCTATTTTACTTATTTCAAAAGATAGAAGATAGAGAGAAAAAAGGTTACAAGTTTGAAGCATGAATGACTAGGTTTAGTGCATGTAATGGAACTCCCAGAATATACATATAGTTATGTTATAGTGGTAAATGGTGATGTGATGTGGACAGAGAGAGAGTGATAGTAGTAGAAACTAGAAAGACTACAAGTATGTTATACTACCACTACTCCTAGCTGAATGCATGAATAGGGTAGCTATGTTATAGGGTGTACATGAAAGATGTCAGGTCCTCTAGTTGTGTATCAATGGAAATTCACAAAATATAATAATAATAATTTTCGTTTGATTTGATTTGTAATTTGAAAAGAAAGGTGTCTGTGGTGGTGCACAGCCACGACCCACAAGTAAGCATCATCCACCAGGTTCAACCCTCTTTTCTTTTGTCAATTTAGAGCGAGACAGCCTTAGACTCTGCAACCCCATGAATGGAGAGAGAAAGAGAGTCACACGTGTGAGTGAGGAAGCTGATTCCAGAGAATGATTATGGCAATAGTATAATGACAGCATCTCGTCTGACTTAGGAGAAGCAGTAATAGTTAACAAATAAATATTTCTAATGTTTTTTCCACATTTTGTCAGTTACACTTTAACTTCAATCTTTTACTTGTAACTAAGATATGTATTTATAAGCTTGCATGTTGTAGATCCCTTTGTAGTGAATTATATTGGATATATGATTTATATAACCTAATGAAATTTCACTTTTATTGAAAAGATTTAGTCCTTGAAGCATGGGAAATAAGGTTATAAATTTTGTGGAGATTGATAGAAGTTTCCAAGTTTAATTTTCAACAATTTTATTTTTGAATAAAATTGTTTTCAAAAGATAATATTTGTGAAAACTATATGACAAATTCCTTTTGTATCTTGTAACTTTTTTATTATGTTTTATTATGGTATTTAGAATTTATTTAGATGAATTTTATTATACATGTTCTTCTATAGATTTTGAAGGATATTTTTAGATCCTTACCCTTCATGTAGGTCTATTGTAAGTTTTTTTTTTCTATACATTTTGATGCTAAAATCAATATTAAAATATTATAACTTTATCTAAATAAATATAGAATGTATTTTTTTTTTATGTTTCTGACATTATTTATAGAAGTTAAAAGATAATTTTAATATAATTGATTTGATTTTTGATAACTTTTTGTTATATTGTTGTCGTCCAAATCGTTAATAATTATGTTTAAAAGATAAATAATATAAAAAAAGTAAAAAGAAAAAGTTTATATTAAATCTAAAAAGAAATTATATATGGATATAATGTACAAAACCTTTTTCCTATTAATTTTCTCGAAAAGAATTTTAACTAAAGTAAAACTAATTTTTACTTACAGGAGGGAGTTATTTTACTTTCTTTCTATTTTCATTTTATAAATAAGTTTATTCAAACCATGTTTTTTTCTTTGTTCTTCTCTAGAAAATAACTATAATAACAATTTATCTTTTGGAAGTTCGCTTTCTCTCGGCCCACGTCCCAAAATTGTACTAGAGGTAAAAAAAAAATATAAAAAAACAAATTATCTTTTCAAGTCTCGCACATCTTAGAAGTGCGTGAAATTTTCACATTTGGTGAAAAAACACACTTCACACTTTACACTGGTGGTGGTGTCCAAGTAAGTCTCTCTGCCGCTGAAAAATCTTTTCCTCTTCAACTTCTCCGTGTGTCAAACATTACTTCCCTCATGCTACACTGTTTCCAGCACAGCACAAAAACATTGTTGGTCGCATAAGCACAATGGAATGGTAACAGTTGCAAACCCAACATCATCAGCAACAAGAACACCAAACATTTGCGTCACGAAATTATGAAATGAAGTCATGGCCAGCAGCAAGTGTTGCATGATCTCTTCACAACAAAACCAGAATGCCCCCACATGTTATCCCTTTCCATCTCCTCCTTCAATGGGAATGGTCCATGCAGACATGATGGGGTCTCTCTCTCTTGCTACTGTTTCAAATGCTCTTTCATCTCAAGAGAGCTATGGTTATGGCCATGGTCATTCTTCTGGGGTGGAAAATGGGAGGAGCACAAGCTGGAGTTTTCCTTTCATGAGGGAGTTTCTCTCCTCAAACTTTGAAGACTGTAGTGATGTTGGGGCTGGGGAGAGTAACAGTAATGAGAGAACAACCAACAATGGCAAGTTCAGTGAAGAAAGTAACCCTAACGAGAACCCTCTCAGTGGGAAAGAGGTAGATAGTGGACACTCTAAACTGTGTGCAAGAGGGCATTGGAGGCCTGCAGAAGATTCAAAGCTCAAGGAGCTTGTGGCTCTTTATGGCCCTCAGAATTGGAACCTCATAGCTGAAAAGCTAGAAGGAAGATCAGGTGTGGAAGAAAACAATTCCAAAGTGCAAAATGATAACAAATTAACACACCTTATGTTATTTCTCTCATGGTGTGGGTGTATTGTATGAAATTTTATGAAAGAGAGGAATATATATTGTTGTCATTTTCTTGTTTCTTTGATGTGCTATGAACCTTAAAGAAAATCCCTTAACTTCCTTTGATGTGATTTGTTTTGTATTTGAATTAGGGAAGAGTTGTAGACTGAGGTGGTTCAACCAGTTAGATCCAAGGATCAATAGAAGAGCTTTCAGTGAAGAGGAGGAAGAGAGGCTAATGCAGGCACATAGAATTTATGGCAACAAATGGGCCATGATTGCAAGGCTTTTCCCTGGGAGAACAGATAATGCAGTGAAGAATCACTGGCATGTTATAATGGCCAGGAAGTACAGGGAACAATCCAGTGCTTACAGGAGGAGGAGAATGAGTCAATCTGTTTACAAAAGGGTGGAGCAAAATCCAACCTTTGTTTGCAGCAGGGATAATGCCTCAACCCCGGAACAAGAACCAACACCTTCTTATTGTCTCAATCTCCTCCACAATGAAGTAGGAGTCACAAATAACGTGTCTGGTTTCCCATCCTTCCATGGAGTAGGTGCTGGGGAGGTTGTTGAGTTTGGCTTAAAGGGTTCTCTACAAAACATGACTGGTGGGAGAGAAACAATGTCAAACACCCCACAAGTAGGCCTCTGTGCTCAAGCTCAACTAACACCGTTTGATTTCTTCTCCGGTGAATCTTTTCTCTCCTTCATTGTTCCCTCTAATAAAAGTCTCTTTTTCTTGCTGCATCATCTAAGTTTCCTTAATTACCAAGCTCTAGCTTGCTCTTATTTTCTCTTTCATAACAAACAATTTCAATTAATGTCTTGTTTTGATAATTTCATCAACCCTTTTGGTTTGTAAAAGTGACTGATGCAAGGAAACTGTGTGTTGCGTGTAATTCTCCAACAGACTTGAATGCTGCTATTGTCTGACTTTTTCCATTGGGTTGGTTTTGCAAGGTGGTGGAAGCAATGACATGATGGGAGAGGGAAATGGGCAGATGAGATGCTGGGAAAGGACCAATGAATCTCTTCACCATCATTGCCAACAATCTGGTTTATACCCTCAATATCCCCAACAATATTTGATGGCAATGCAACAGCTAGACAACAACACATGCAACAATTTTTACAGTTTCTTGAATTCCTCATCGGCATCAACAACCACAGGCAAGGAACCATCATCATCACCATGTGTTGCAGGAATCAGAGATAAAGTGGTGAATAGTGACCCCCCAGATGGTGTTCCACCCCCATTTTTTGACTTCCTTGGAGTAGGAGCCACATGATCAGATGATCCAAAAGCTGCAAACTTCCCCGGAAGTTCCTCAATATAGGTGTGGTCCAACATAACTGAGAAGCCATTCGAGGCAAATAGAAAGGAATAGTTGCTTGAGTTTGGTGCACTGTGTAACCTTGCGTCACTACCTCTGTGTTGATGGTGATATCACCCGTCTCTATTGTGATTTCCTTTCTTTCTCACAAATATGGGGGACCCTTCTGCAAACTATTTCAAAATACTGATATCATAATTTAATTCCATTACTATTTTATCTTCCTGTACTGAGTTTCTTGCCTTTTTTTTTTCCTTTTCATGGTTAACAATTTTTAGTTAAAACCAATTGGAAATGAAAAGGGTGATGTGGAATATTAAATAATGTCCTAGACATTCTTTGTTTGTTGTAATGTATGGCTAATCCGTTAGGAATGTCAAATGTGTGTGTGATGATGCTAATGAAAACATGTTAGGGCGAATAATGTTTGGACAGGACAGGAATTGGCAATGTCATGTTTTATGATCTAAGGTTGTTTTTGGGTAAATGTGCTTTTTGAAGAAAGGGTTGGATTTGGTTGTGGCTGCTACAAGAGAGAGAGAGAGGGTGTGATGAAACTAAGAAGGAGAAGAAGAGGGAAGTGTTGAGAACATCACTTTCTGATGGGCCTAGAAAGCATTTAGTGAGGCACAAATTCTGCAACTCAATTCATATCAGCATTCATTGAGGGGAACTGTTCAATATCCTTCTCATCAGCAGAATCTGTGAGAACTCATGCCACTAGTATGTGTGATTTTTGTGGGCAGCCACCCTTACAATTTATATAATTTATAATTTATATAATATATTTTATAATATATAAATTATATTTTTTTTTTATTTTTAATGAGTAATTTAAGTTGAGTTATGTAACTCATGAATTGTTAAAGTGTAATGAAATTATGCATGCTAAAACTGTTAAACAAGAAGGACTTCTGAGAGTGATGCTGTTAAAAAATAGTTTGCTTAAATTAATCTTATTTAATATGATACATCAAGTTTTAACATCTAAATGAAAACTAACTAATATACTAAAATATTTCATAAGAAAAATATAAAAATATGGAGGTGCTAAATAAAGAATAAATAGCGTAGTTTAGTGACTAAACTAGCGTGGATCCTCTAACATTATCAGAAACATGTTAAGTAAAAATTCACTGAATTGATACGGATTTGAAGATAAAACAATATTCTTTCATTGCATAGATAAATTTAAAAGCTATTTTTGAAACTGAGGATGGCTAGTCTTCAAATCATACTTTATTTTTTAAAAATAAACACTAAAAATTGTTTGAAATTATAATTTAGATAATAATATAAAAATTATTCACATGGTTAATATATACATTCATTATTGACGAATTTCATTAATAATGTCATAACTAACTTGGCCTAATAATTAGATAATATTTTCCATTGTTGAAAGAATGAACTGTTAACTGAAATATATCTTGGGGTTTTCTTTCTTTTAAGTATACCCACATTATTTATTTTTTAGAAAAACATTTAATCTGAAATAAGGATGCCTAGAACCTAGGCTTTATATTTAGTCTAAATTATAAGTTCAGCGGTATAATATAATTTTTACTCAGTTTAAATTAGTGAATTGGGTCCATTTGACTTGTTTATTTATTAGTCAAATAAATTTTGAGTCCAATTCTATTAGATTTCTTTAACTATAGGTTGAAAATTAATTTGTTCTTGCTCTAGAGCATAGGTCTTCAGTCTTTATCTTGAAATAACTTTAATTTTATATTTGGATGGAAAAATTTAAATCTAAATGAGTAATATATTTTTATAATTAATTTCAAATATTATATAATAAAATAGGGTTTAGAGGTAATTATTTTGAAAAGAAATTAATTTTTTAAAATTTATGAGTTTCTTAAAATTAAATAATTTCAATTTTCAAATAAAAGAGTAAGATTTTGAAATTTTCATACTTTTTACTTTCTAAAGTTCATGTATTTTGTTTTTATATTTTTATTTTACTCCACTTTGATCCGGATATTATTAATTTGACTTTGACAGGAAAGCTGAAAACTTAAAAGAGATTTTTTTTTAAATTCAAATTGAATGTAATTATTATTTTTTTATCGCCAAATTTATTTATTTTCTCTCAATAAATTAATGTAATTTATCAACTAAAATTATTTAGGATTTTTTTTATTCATATCAATAATGTTTTTCTAGGTGATGTTAAATATAATTATTTTTATTAACATAAAACATATTACTTTTAATTGATGTCATTCATAATTGATTATGTCATTTAATATAATTACAAATTATATGTTAATTAACATTAATTAAAGTTCTTTCCATCAATATTGATAATATTATTTTTTGATTAATTTTAATTATAATATTTTATCAACTTTAATAGTATTATTCTTGAGTGATGTAAGTTAAATTTTTTTAGTAAATGTAATGTGAATTATGTTTTATTTGACATGGTTGATATTATTTAGATTATAACTATTTCTTAATTAATGTTTAGTTAAGATTTCTAAATCAAAGTTGGTGAAACTATATTTTAGTAAGCGTCAACTATATTTTGTTTTAGTTAAAATGTATAGTGGTTATTTTTCGTCAATAGTTATATAGTTAAAGTAATTATTTTCTATTTGATGATAATTGTAATATTTTTTAAATAAAAAAATAAAATTAAACAAATTTGAATTACTTTGTTTAAAATATATTTAAAAATTAAATAATTTAAAATAAAACAATTCAAATTTAATTATTTAAATTTTCTGTAAATTATAAAATTCTCTGTCAAAAATACAATGTAAGTTTTTATCTTTTATCTTAAAAAAATTATTATAATTTTTTTATTATTTTCTTTGTGTACATGAATAAAATTGTTGAATTAAATTTAAATAAAACATATTTTTCAGTCTATAGTCAACAAAAAATGGAAAGAAAATTAATGTTTTATGATGGAAGAAAAAAATGATAAAGCTTTATTTTTTAAAATGGAAAGTAAAACTAAAAAATATTCAAGCCAGGTAATAAACAAAAATATATTGTGAATGATGTTAAATATTAGAAATCAAAGTGTAACCATAAGATTGTTTAAGAATAAATGACCATTTTATTTGTTGAATGTGTAAATAGATAATATTTTTATTTTTTTAAAGAACACAAACTTTGATTTAATCTCATGTGACATTTATGTTTTGTTGTATTGCTTTACAACTTAATATTAAATCAGTTCTAAAAAATATAATTTAATATTAAATTAATTTTAAACTTTATGACTTTGTTACAAAACAGTACTAACATAATCTAACCATAAAACTGTAATTATCGTTCTTTTTTATACAGCTACTGACTAAATTCAAAATATTACCACCATTTAATACATTCTAGAATTAAAACAATCATTCACTTATATTTACAAAATTGAAAAAAAAAACTGTTTTTTGAAAATAACGAACACTTCTTCAGTTCCTTTCTAGTTGTCAGTTTTTCTAATATGTTTTTATCTGTTACTTTTTTTAACTAAGATAATATAATTTTTTAACTGTACTCTCAGTTTATATGAACAAAAAAATTAGTTATGATAATAGAGAAATAAAATGTCATAACACGTAAATGTATCAAATAAGAGAATTAAAATAGATATAATAGATAGCTCAACCAGTGCTACATAATTTTTATTATATATTATAAACTTTTATATTTTTAAACAAAAATATATTATTATATAATCATAAAATTTAACATTTTAAAAAATAATTAAATTCTTGTTAAACTTTTTATCACTACTATTTGTTTTTTCTAAAGTTGTATATATTTTTTATTTGGACAAATCATCTTACTTAAACTATTTTGTTTAATAAGTATTAATCAAATTTAATTTTTGTTTATTTTATAGAAATTTAAATTTTTGATTCTATACAATTAAAAACAATAACAAATATTGTTTTTGAAAAAAATGTACTAAAATATTCATACAAAATAATTTATAACTTAGAAATTAATAACTCTTAACATATATTATTTTAAAAAAAATAATAAACATTTTATGTTGATTAAACTAATTTATAATTTAATTAAATAAGTTATGAAACAAGTTATTAAAGAGAGTTATAATTAGGAAAGAGATTGTGTGGGAGTAGTTAAGAATTGGGACATGAAGAGGGTCTTTGGAAGAAGACATTTATGGAAAAAAAATGAGGAGGAAAAAGACTACTAAATAATGAACAACCTTAATAATAGTGTTTCAGATCAGATGAAACAAGTGACAAAGTGAGCAAAAAGAATTGGAGAGTGGTTGAATTGAATGATCTTTTCTTCATGCAATTCCAACACCTTAGCAGTTGTCAAGAGGTTGACCTTCATCATCTCTGAAAATGAACCCTAACCCTAATCTAATTATCTCATCACACACACATGCACCACTCTTTTCTTTCGTTAAATCTAGAAAGATAGTGTCCACATGTTCTAGGACTAAGAAAAATGTTAGGAACACATTCTTTTATTAGTTTAAATTTATTCAAAGATTTAAAATTTTTATATTTTATAATTTTCACCATAATGATACTGAAAAAAATTTTAGGGAATATATTTCTAATACGAGCTGAAATTCTTGGCAAAATTTTTTATGTTGTCTCTACTTTTAAAATATACTAATTTTGATATATTAAAAAAGTTTAATATATTTTACAATATTAAAATTAGTATTGTTTAAAATATACTAATTTTGATATTAAAAAGATTTTTAATATATTCTAATAAAAGTATGGTAGAAGGTTTTCCATTTTTTGGGCCAGTACAAGGATATGCCTGCCTGCATCATCTAAATTTGGTGGGCCTAATAAGTTTATTTTGGGCTTCAAAGAAGCCCAATGAGCTTGATAAGTGACATAAGCATTGTAATTACAAGTCTCCGCAGAGGAAACAAGAAAAAAAGGTTTTAGAAATTATTTAAAAATAAATTCTTTAAGTGAGGTTAAGATTGTATATATTTTAAAAAAAAATTATTTAATCTCTTTTAGTTTTTATATATGTAATTTAATACATTTGGTATCCAACGTGAAAAGTAATAAGGATTAAAAGAAATATTGATATTAACATTTTACAGGTTTTCTTGAGTAAGCCTTTGTCTCAATATTTGGTAATAGCTAGATTATAAGTAACAATGATTAATGAAACCAGATTGATAATTAACATCATAGAAAGTACATTAGATTATTATCATTATTATAATTTATTGTAAATTACAAAAATTAAGGTACACAGTTGAGTAAGAACATGCAACAAATCTGGACCCAACACAAAACCCACCAAAAGATTCATAAAAAGTGAAAAACTTTCACCGAAAACTCTCTTCCATAATTCTAACAAACTCACTTTGATCAATTAGTTCATCACCATTTTTATCAACTGCATTGATCATTTTCTGACATTCCATCAAATCCTTCACTAACCCAAGAGAAGACAACACCCTTTGCAACTCTCTTGCCTCTATAAACCCATCTTTGTTTTGGTCAAACACATCAAAGGCTTCTTCTACCTCCGACAAGGTAACATCTTCATCAAACAATTCCTTAATTTCTTCAACACCACATTCCTCAGTCCCATCACATTCACATTCAACAATCATTCCCAGCTTTTCCATCACCAAAACCATGTCTTCTTTGCACACTCTTGGCCCTCTCTCAATGCAGTCCAAGCCCTTCACAGCTTCACAATTTGAGTCAACTCTACTCTCAATCCATGTCTTCCCTTTTTGAGCGACATAACTATACACAAACTTGAAGTAAAACAAAATTGACAACAAACCCTTTGTTCTAATGTTCCACGTCAGAATTCCAAGACATAAAGAGAGCAAAAATAAGGTTGCATTACCATGTTTGTTCTCCATATTGATAGCTAGACTAGGAAAATAGTACACTGAACTATATAGTATTGTGGATGTGGTTGTTCTAAGATCCAATATCCAATTTATAGGCAAAAAATGCAGAGACTTTTTCTGAGCTTCTAGTATAAGCGCGTCAACCCTTCAACGTGATACAAGGGGAAATGTGTCTAGTGACTACATTGCTTCAAGATTTCCCGGAAGAAATAAGTGTTTGGTACTCAAACATTTTATGTTATTGTACTGAGAAGTAAACTTTTCATCACCTTAAATTTCTGTGAAATTTACAAAGGGGTTTCAAATAGTGACGTGTGGATCGTGAAAGGTTGAAATTTCTTAATGATTCATAGTAACGTGTGACCTTAAAATATGTGAAAACACTTCAGTTTTCCGAGAAAAACGTTCACATGCAATGCTTGGTAAAGTAAGTTGTTTAAAAAACGCGCTCACAAGGGAGTTTCTCTAGCAAGTTCTTCCAACGAAATGGGAATAACTTTTCCTTATATGCCACGAAAATGTCTCTGTCATTTCACCAATAATATTCTTGCCTCGGCTTTAGTTGAAATGATGCGATTTAGTTTAAAGTATGTTTTACACAATGTTCATGTCATGTAACTCAAATCTGGTGTGTGCTATTTATAATTATATCATTTTTTTTCTCTCGTGATTTTTTTTTTCAATTTATTTGTCCAGAAACTAATCATAATCATATTAATTGTTTTTTAGTTCAATAGGTTTTGAAAAGGAAATAATAGTTTTTGTTGTTTACATTGACCTGAAAAAAATTATTTTTATTATAATATAATATTTTATTAAAAATAACAATGGAAAAGTAGAAGTCTTTTACGGTGAAGATTTTATTTTCTTTCAAAAGTTTAGAAACAGGAAATAGCCTTTCTCACACTACTATTCAAAAGAAAAACATTCATCCTACTGCAATTACTTTTTCAATAAAATATTATATCATAATAATTTTTTTTTTTCAGTGTGCTCTATTCCCATCTCATCCAATTGGTGCCTTGGTTTTTGACTGACCATTTTTACTCCGGTAGTGGTGTTGAAGCGTGTTGTTTGTTGTTGTTCCGGTGGTGGGATGGTTTGTTTAGCAGTTTTTCAGTATTTGAATCTTTATTTTTGGTTTTTTAGTAAGGTATTGAGTTAAGTTCACTATGGTTTGATCTCTATATTATAAGATTTTTTCTTTTTTTATATAAAAATTTTAGACAAATATTTTTTTATTAAATGTGTGAAAGGTTAATACAAGTAAGTATCGTTTGTTAGTTATTAAAAAAATTATTAAAAATTTAAATATGAGTCTAAGCTTCACGTTATATAAAAATAAAAAATTAAATATTATATAAGAAAAAAGATTTACAAATTTAATATATTTTAAATTAAAAATGGTATCAATTCTTTATATAAATCTGATTTTTATTTTATTGTTATTTAGATATTCTTTTTTTATTAAAATAGAAAAACTTTGATGGAAGATTTTATTGACACATTAGTCATGTATTTAAATAGGCGTCATGACCTAATTAAAATAAAAACTAATTTAAGAAATATTATAATTAAGAAAAAAATTAGTAGGATGAATGAAATTATAAAGAATTAAAATAGTTATTACTTGAAATAATCAAAGAAGGAATTGTTTATTTAGAAGAATGAAAAAAAGAAGTTTGTGCTTTAGTTATCTAGTGGAAGTTGCATTAATTGAGGCACAAGTCACACATAACATGAGAAGTCATTGAGAAACAATTTCTACATGGATTCATGCCTTGATATAAAGAACTATCGAACCTTTGATAACGTAGTGAATATGAAAAATGCCAACTTGTAGGTTTTTATTGTAAAAAAATAATAATCAAAGTAAGTCTATGATAAGAGTTTGATGTTTGGAAGTGAAAAAATATACATAGTACAGTGAAAATTTCTATAATGTTAATGGAAAAGGTTAATGAAAAAATCGTATTCGTATCTTTTTATGATGTTTTTCATAATCTTTTTATAATTTTTCACTTGGTTATTCACATTTATATTTTTATATTTATATACTTTGAATTAATTTCTTGTTCTTATGTTAATCTCAAATCCAATTTTAAAATTCTAAATTATTTCTTTCTACGTTTGAAGTTTCTTTTCTTATATGAATAATGTAACTTACGTTATATACATTTTATTTGCACGAATATCTAAAAAAATTACATTATAATTCGGTTTGTCTAATGTTCTTTTAATCATAATTTTAACTAAAAAAAAAACTAAAACAGGTACATCTTTTACTTCTATAAATTTAATTGTGAGAATCAAGTTTTTTTTTTTAAATAAATAAGCATAATATATCTCACTCTCAAGTTAATTGCTGCATTGAATTTTATTTTTTTCATAACATTATCTTGTAAAATTATTACACTTTCGTTTATTTAAAGTGAAATCTAAAAATTGCTAATCTAAATAAAAAAATAAATTATAGTTGATATTTATTTTAAATTTAAATAAATTTGAATATTTACTTTTCATGTAAAAGAAATTCACGTGCACTTTTACTTAGAGTTGTTATTGTACATACCTTAATTGATTAGTTTTGGGTATGAAAGGGTGCAAGATTAAGTAGTGTTACTATAATAATGTTTATCACTAATCAAAATACAAACACATATAAAAACATATCTAAGTGTCAATCAAAATACACAACAAAACAACTTGAATGTGATAACAAAATCATAGCTTACTTAGTTACAACATTAATTGCAAAACTTCAACTCAACCAATAGTGTTAATCAATGGATCAACTATGAGACATGAGATAATGATAGATTTTAAGTATGTATTGGAACATAAAATGAAGCATATAAGGACACAATTTCAAATTTAAAGTTACATATAATTTATAATATATGGTTCAAATTGACACTTTGTCGGTTTAGACTCACATCTTATCAATTAAGGCAATTATCGAGGTGACAAGTCATAGACAACATCTGACAGTGTCAGTCTTTAAAAGCTGGCGCACAAAAATGTACGAACCAATAACATTGAAGCAGTGTTAAACTATGGTAAACAGGGCCATGTGAAAAGGTACGACAAAAACCCTATTGTCATTGCTCCGATGTCTGAATAGTGCTTGAGCGGAGTGTCATTAGCAGGTACCCTCCATTCGGACTGGAACGAAGACATTACAGACTAGGACGAGAACTCAGCAAACGGTAGAGGACGAAGACCGAGACCATCAAGACAAGACTAACCATAACTTCCTTAAGGTCCTAATAAGAACACAATCTTTACTTTTTATATTAAATTATTGAAGCCACAAAATGTTTAAATCATTGATTCTAAACAAGACCTACATGTAAAGACAAAAACATAGATAAATTAAAAATAATTAAAGAAAGGAATCAAAATATAAAAATATAAAAATATAAAAAGAAGATGAAAAAAGCTTAAGATATAGAAGAAGCAGGACACACCACTTGAGGTTGAAGATCATATTCACCTTCTAGATAAGCACCAAGGAAGAATCACAACTTGACTCCAAGAAATAAGGATAAGACTTATGTAAGAAAATCACTCTCATAGTGTTTCAAAAACTCTCTAATTTTATATATAGTTAAAAGTGAATTACAAAAAGAAGAATGACTATATATAGCTTCCCAACAATGCAATGGTTGAAAATTGTAAAGGAAAAGTGAGGGAAAATTTAAATTTAAAATTATAATTTTAAAATCTTAGATCTAGGTCAACAAGACAAGATTTAATCCAAGGGTTCATGCTTGTGTCACACCTTCCTTACATTCAAGTTGCTCAAAATTGCATGTTTCAATTGGGCTTGAATAAGTTTTAAGTGTAGCCCAATTCATGCCTCCTTGTTTAACATATATCTCTTGTGTCCTTATAAGGATTAGAGCTTGAGTTGCATCTTCATTTGAAGTCCAATTGTATCTTAAACTACACTTTATATTTTAACCTACATTTATATTGAAAATAAAGGAAATAAAAACCTATAAAGTCAAGTCGAAGAATAAAAAAGAAATAAGAGACTCCTTTTATGTGTAATAATATTTTCTCTTATCTTATTTCTTATGATTCTTCTCGAAATGATGTATTTTTGCTTTTTTTTTTCTTCTTCTTCATTTGTGTACTCATCAAAATATGACCACGTGATTAATGTTATAAGCAGACTTTAGAATAAATGTTGAATGAAATCTCAAGACTTTTTTTTCGCACTGAAGATTATATCATTTATCATATAATGTCTATTAGGAAAGAAATAAACATATATTTTTATCCTTGACCTACATCTAGTTTTTATTTAAGAACTCTTAAAAGATTTTAATAATTAACAAATTAATCATAATTGAGTATAATAACTACTTATAAGTATATAAATTATTCTTAGTTTTCCTTTTCAATTTTCCTTAAAATAAAGAATTTAAGTATTATTAGTTGTCATTTTTTATTATAAAAAAAAACACTTTTGTTGGGAGATAACTCTCAAAGAGACATTGGACAATTAATTTTCTTACAAGGTAGATAGAAATTAAAAGTACATAGACAATTAATTTCCTTACAATATAAAGATTTACAAGATACCAATTAAAAGTACATAGACATTTTTTATAAAGCAAAGTAATAAGATTGCTTTGTTACTACTGATTGTTAGGTGTTTGTTCATTTCAAGTATGGTGTTATATATATATATATATATATTATATGAAAATAAGTTTCGTGCATTATTTCTTACATTCTAATTTTATTTTTATATACTATTAGCATTATAGATTGTCTAACAAACACTGTGAACTATAGATGATTCTATACATGTAAAATGTAATTAGATAATTTGTAAGAGATAAAGAATGTAATAATTAATTCACTCATTTTATCTATATTTGCAATTATCAAAATCAAAACCAAGGATCAATTAAGTACTATACATGTGTTGGACCATTTGGGTCTTAACAACATCATAAATGGTATAATCATGATGAGAATTCAATGGATGGTAAGAAAAAGAAAAATTGAAGATATATGTGAAAAAAGATGAAATATAAACTAATAATATTTATTACAAAACAATGTTATTTTTCTCTATATATTCACATTAATATTCTCTTGGAAACATCTGTTGGAAGTAAAAAATGAGAAAGCTGGGGATAAATAAATTAATGTTTTGAGTAAACGTTAATGGAAGAGCTATATATGTACACATTAATTGATGCATCAAAATAGATTGTCATAATTGTCAATTAAAAGAAAATCAAAGTTAGGAGTACTATAATTGAGAAAAAGATTAATAACACTTTGAGTTTGATGAATTAAAAAAAAAAAAGGAAAGATGTAAAAGGATTTGTTACTTCCAAGAATCAAAGAAATTATTGTTTAAAAGAATCTGCGTAGAAGTTATTGCTAAGGTCTATAGAAGTTACATCAATTGAGACACAAATCATAGAGAACATGGGAAGTTATAGAGAGAAAATTCTTGATGAACACATATCCACATAAAAGAAAAATGGATCTTAGAAATGTAGGAAACATGCAACGTGCCCATTGTGTATGTTTCGATTGTAAAGAAATTACCGTTAATGTAGGCCTTTAAATAAGAGTTCGACATAGTATTTTGAAGATGGAAAAATAGACATAGTACACTAAATTTTTTTCACAGGGCCAACCAAAGACGTTAATGAAAAATTTATGTTCGTGTCTTTCTTTATTTACTAAATTCATGTATCAGTTATTTAAATTTATCAGACCTTTCATTTATTTTTCATAACTATTCACTTACTTATTTACGTTTATTTCTTTATATTTTTATACTTCAAATTAATTTTTTGTTCTTATTTTGCTCATCCCATATTCAAACATAAAATTCCAAGTTATTTATTTCTATTTTTAAACTTTCTTTTCAAATTTAAACCCGTGTATCTTCAATTAGATTTTTTGCGTGAATATTTAAAAACACATTTACATTATAATCGAGTTTGCAAAATAAATTGTTTTGGTCATAATTTAAACTCAAAAAATCAGTAAAATATATAGGTTTAATTGTGAAAACTAAATGTTTTCAAAAATAAGTATAAAAATATTTTACTATATGTAGTTAATTGTTATGTTGAATTTCATTCTTTTACATAAAATTATCAATTAAAACCAGCTTTCCTTAATTTAAATTGAAAATTTAGAAATTACAAATTTAAATAAAAAACAGTATTTATTTTAAATTTAGATAAATTTGAATAGTTAATTTTGACACAAAACCATACTAAAGAACCATGCCATGTTCTTGTCCCCTATCTTCTCCCACATGATGAACCCAACACCATGACATGCTGATAGAAATAGGGACCAAACAGACCCTTGTTTATAGAACATGGAGAAGGAATGAACAACTAGAAAAAAGAGAGAAAAAAAAAGGAAGAAATTGAGGACCACTACCTACATAACCAGTTGTCCCTTAACATATAACAACCATATATATACCTAAAACTTGTGGCCAACCTAAACCTGGTGGTGGCATATTAGGTTATATGAAGGTGACATTAGCCTATGATGAACATTAAACAAATGGAGGATAAAATAAATGTTGCTTTTGACTATTTCTAATTGGCTACACCTTGTTTGGCTTACACATAAAAGATGAAAAAAAGAAGGAAAAAGTAAAGTGGATGTGCATAAAGTTAGATCACTTTATGTTGTTTTTTCTGTTTTGGATGCTATATATCGACTATGTGTTTGAACTTTTGTCACAAATTATTCGAGTTTATCCATGCAATTGAAAGCCTACTAAGATCCTTTCTCTTTTTAAGTCTTGCTTTTCTTATGCTTGTACAAAGTTTTTCTTAAAGAACTATAGAAGAGAAAAATATAAATAAAAGATGAAAATTAATTTTATTAAAAAGTAAAATTAATTTGCTTATAAGTTAATTTGTATAAGCTTAGTTTTTTTTTAATTTTATATAACCTAATTTTAACTTATAAAAAATTACTTTTTTAAAAGTCTTGATATAAAAAGTTATCCTAAGTGATGCAGAATTTGTACAGTTAGGAACTACAAATACAAATTAAATTCGATGTTAAACAATTATGTTTAAATCTATACAAAATATAATTCTAGCTGAATTATGGGGATAAGTGTAAGTAAAGAAATTTTGGAATCAGTAAATTAAACAATATATAATGAAGTAGAATAGACTGCTATACATATTTTTTTAAAGATTTTGAGTATGTGAAATTTACTTGTACATCTCTTTCAGTTATTTCTTTTAATATTTGACTATAATTTTATCTTTACCATAAGCATATGCTTAATTTGAACAAAATTATTAATGAGATTTTTTTATTTTATTTTAGTTTCTAAGCCAATTGTTTCGTTTTCTTTTTTATATGCCATACTTTTACTGTTTCATTATGTTATTTTAACACAAACGAATAACATTAATGAATATATTCCTTAATTGATTACTAAGCATTTCTATACTAAATTGCAATAGTATTGTCTTGGACTTAGAAGAATCTCTTTGTAAAACATTTTAAGCAAAAAAAGATAAGAAATTAACTTTTAATAAATTTATAAAAGCATTATCATATAACTTTTTAAAATTTTTTATTTTAATTTATATATTAGCCAATTTTAATTTATAAATAGTTAACTTTTTATTTATTATTTTAAAAGTGGTTACATAGAAACTCGTTGAAAGCACTCTAGATTTTTTTTTTTCAATTTCAGACTTGTTACTACCTTTCAGACTTTATCACAATCTTATTAGGCTGCACAATCAATTTCACACTCACATCTTTTTTAACTTATGACTATGAATACACCGAGATAAGTGATACAAGTTTGAATATACTTTTTTAATGTGGTTACAAGTTTAATTATACTTTTTAAAATAAAAAATTATATTTATTTATGTTTTTAGATTGAATAAATTTGAAATTTATTTTTATTGAATAAAATTATTTTATCTGTTTAAATATTTATTAAACATTTTCTTTTATAAATAAAAATATGATATTATTAAAAATTTAATACTAAATGATATAGTTTTTTCTTCAATAATATACAATAATAAAATTATGACTACATAAATTTTAAAATAAAATATTAAATAAAAGTTCAAAATATAAACAGAATATATGCCTTATATTTAATATTAAAAAATGATATTTATTCCATGCAACTATTCAAAGCAGAAAATAACCAAAAGGATTTATTTGGGATCCATTCTTCTAAGTTAGCTAAGTTGCAAACAGTGAGCGTTATAGTGTTGAGATCCAATGGAAATTTTCTTTTTGTGTCATTATCAATATTTTTAAAACCTCAATGGTCAATACACTTAGTTTAAAATCTTATTAAATTTGTACTGATAAAATAATTAAATAATTTACAGAATAATATTAAATAAATATAATATTACATATTATTGTTTCATTAAAATGGATAATATATATCATTTTACAAGTTTTTAACATTCAAAATACAGAAATCAAAATCAAACATTTCATAATACTGAAATTTAAATTTTATCGAAATATAACAATGTTAATTAACAATAACAAGATTAATATAGAATAACAATGATAAAGTAATATATTATAAATTTATAACAAATGAAGTTGAAGAAATTAATATAAATTAGTAAATTTAGGTTTTAAAAAATAATTTTATTTAATTTTTTGCTAAATTTAAAATAAAAATAATTAAAAAATTATTTTTACGTGTTTTTTTATTGATTAAACTGATATGCAATTATTCTAAAATATTTGAATTAGGCTATCGTTTGGTTTTAATAATTATAAATATTTTATTTAGCATATGTTTTACTATATATATTAATGTATAAATTCATGGTTCACAAATCATTTCATATTTATAATCTAAATTCATATATTTCACACAATTCTGGATAACTTTTTTCATTCAACATAATTTATTTTGAACAAAAGCCACAAATCAATTAGTTATATTATTTTTATATTTGACACTTAATGGATTAAAGAAATATAACTTTTAAAATTTAAATATAACTTTATTTTTACTTAAGCGAACATAAAAGTGAGGGTAAATATTTATTTTTTATTATACTTTCACTTGAAAGAAAATAAGGTTAAGAGAATGGTTAGGTATTCAAGTGTGAGTCTAAGTCCCACATTGGGTAAGAATGAGAAAGTTGAGCAACATATAAGAAAGAAGACCTGCAAACTTAATACTTTAAGGGTTTGGGTTGAAAGTAGCCCAGTTCTCATTCTTGTGAGATCTTCCCGGTGTTTCTCCCTCGGATTCTCTTAACAAGAAAAGATTTAATTTCTTTTCTGTTTTTACTTGAACAAAAAATCTTCATTTGAGTGAAAATATGACTAAGATTAAGTGTTAGATTTTTTACTTTATTTTTACTTGAGCAAAACATTTTTAGTTTAAATTAAAATACCATAAAACTAATTTCATGTAATAAGATCAAATTATTTCCAAAAGTTTACTCAAAATCATTCTAAAAAATACAATTTTTAAACAAACTTAAAAAGACCATCACAACAATAATTTTTTCAAATATCCTGCTGTATTTGAACTTAATATAATCTTCATTCATATTGAACTCATAAATGAATATGTGAAAATATATGAAAAGTTAACTTTATTTGTCTAAATCATATTCAAAACTCAATTTACATAACTTCATACCTTAACATTTATATTTCAATTAATATATTAACATCTCAACAAGAATATTGAATTCAAGATACTCCAAATTAAATATCCATTAACTTGAATCTCAAAATTTCACATAACTTAAACTAAAAATAACATTCTTGTTTTAGACTACAAACTTATCTAATATAAAATTACAATAAAAGACTTCACTCTAATTTGAAATGTAGAGAAATATTTAGTTCAACATGCAATTAATTCATACTTTAATTCTACTTCAAAAATTAGATTTCAAATTGCAATATGATAACCATTCTACTAAATTTTCACACCTAAACAACCAAATCCTATTCTAGATTAATCATACAAAGATCTTCAAAGATAGATTCTCTTAGTTGTAATTCTTTGTTTTTAAAAAGTTTCAGTTTAAACAAGATATTCACTCAAAATCTAGTGATCTAGAGAAAATTACTTAAATATAACAAAAATTCAATACAAAATTAATTGAGAGAATTATTTTTCTTAGTTAACTCCACCAAATGACAAATGAAAAAAAAGAGAAAAAAAAAAGTTTTTTTAGAGAAAAGATACACTTCTTTTAATTGAAAAAATATTAGCTCGAAATAATTCTTAACAATACAAGATGTGATCGAATTTTAAAAAATATAAAATTTAAATAAATAAAAATAGGAGAAAATAGAGTGACAATCTAGAAAAAAAGAAAGAAAAAAAAAAACTTTACATGTAAGAGATTGTATTCATCAGGATTATAATAAATTAAATTGAATCAGAATTTAATAGTAGATTATATTCATCAGTAATGAAAAAGAAATTGAAGGAGTGATTTTAATGACATAAATGTGTCAATGGTGAAACAGATATGCTAACATCTATATGGTGAACTTTACCCAAAAATTAGAGAAATCCCATTTTTTTATGTGGCAATTACACCACTAAAGTTACTTGTAAATTTATTTCCTCAGTGGGTGGATGGGTTTGTCCTCATTAGTTTGTGGGGCTCCACCCATCTCAGTGCTATCTAGGCATTAATGGTGCAATTGAGATTAGGTGAAGAGTGTTTGACTATGATCCAGCATGAAACCAATTATTAAAATCATTAAAAAATTACTCATACATATATGTAAATACTCAGCTTAAATCTCAACCACATTTTTAATATTTGTTAAAATTAATATATTGTCGTAAATGAAGAAAGAACTATAGAAATACAAGATCTGTCATTATGAGAAACTCGTGTCGACAAATGATTGAAATCAATAGTTAATAAATATGTGTTAGTTAAAAAATTGAAAAATTGATATACATAATTTGTTGTAAATCTCATATTAATTAATAAAGTTGATTTATAGTATATAAATGAAAGTAAAATAATCTTATAAGAATTAGTTAAGTTTACATTTATTTTTTAATATGATATTAAAGTCTATATTAATGAGATTTGTTCAACTATGTCATTTATTATAAAAATATTTTTAAACGAGTTAACTTAAATTTAATTTTTACATAATTTATGAAAAAAAAAATAAAGAGTACAAAAGCAAAAGCAAAAGCAAAAAGAAAGATTTGTAAAAAAAAGAAAAAATGTGGGATGCCACTATTTAGGTGGGAGATGGTGATACTTAACAGTTTTCTTTTATTATAAGTAACAACCAGAACAAAGAAACTATTAATCTGGTTGGTTGGTGTTTTTGAATCAATTTTGTGTTTTAAAAAAATATTTGACAATTTTTTAAATCGTTATACAATCATAGATGATCAAGTATCATACTAATGTAATTTTTAATAATAATTAGTTTAAACTCACATTTTAAGAAGATTATGGTGGTCCTATTTCTTGTGGGAGAAACCCCACAAGTTAAACTCATTGGTGGAAAATGGTGGGTTAGTGGGTTTCAAAGAAAAGTTTTGGGAGTTGTTTCAAGAGCTGAGGATAAAGGCTAAAAGTGATAGAGAAAGAAAGAATATATATATTAAAAAAACAATGAAACGAGCATACGAATATTTTTATCAACCACTTTTTCTTTTAAAAACTTTTTTAAATGCAACCATCAAATAATATTTTGGATGACTTATTAATATCTGAAATGTCAGTTCATTGCCCCTTTAATCCTTAGGTTTAATGAAATGAAATAATAGTCTCCAAATTCATAATTTATTTCATTTAAACCCAAAAGTTAATCACTTAATTTAATTTTTAATATCATCATATAAGTTTGACATAAAGTAAGTGATGAATTATGGTTTTGTAAATATTTTTGGGTTTTTATTAATTTAAACTATTGAAATAATAAAAAAAAAAGTGTAACTTCAAAGATAAAAGTGTCCATTTGATAAATTTTTTTATAATCAATATTATTAAATCTGAACTTTGATTTTGCAGTTATATTAAATAATTGTAGATAAAGTTTTTTTTCCCAATATTTATCTTATTGTTTTTGAACATACGGTCTCTTGAAAAATACACGTTCTGGTATCAAATACAATTATTTTCATCTTGTAGTTTAAATTTTTTAAAAATAATTATTTTACAAAAATATTTAGTTTATATGAATAGTTAGTGCCAAAAAAAAATTATGCTAACAAAATAAAGTTTTCACTGAAATGATGATTTTGAAATAATTATAATAAAAAATAACAAATTTATCGAATATAACAATTTATGATTAAATTTATTAAAAAAATATTATGCTAAGAAGTAAGGAGAACTTTTTTTTTTTCTCTCTCATAGATTAATATTGAGTCATATAGTCAAGTTTACACTAATGAAAATAGGTTAAAACTTAGATACGTTGATTAATTATAAATTATTTTATCATCTTTTATAAAATATATTTTTCTCATTTATATTAATTTGTATTTTTTATATCTTGATTTTTCGTAATTTTACATCATATGAATTTGTCAACTTTTATTTTATCTAATTATTATTATAAATTTATATTTTTGAATTTTTCTTTAATTGGACATATGGTGAAAGTCCATACATAGTCGGAGAGATTTAAATTTAATGAGTTATCAGTAAGCATATAAGAGATTTAACATTACCAAAAGGTTTAAAATAAAGAATTTGTAAATCTTTTTTTTATTGTTCTTCTCATTTATTTCTATCTAAAAAGACTTCCAACTTTATAGTTAAATTTTTCACAATATTTTTTCAAACATGAGTTTTCTATATATTACAAACTCTCCATTAAAATCAAAATGATATACAAATAAGTCCTTATATAATAATTCATATAATAAAAGGTTAATTATTGAGTTTTCTAAGTTTAAACTTCTCTAGTCACTTTTTTTGTGAGGTGGGTCCCTTTTCATTCTCAAAATTCAAACTCAAAGTAATTAAGAAAATGAAAAATAATATATTCGAATCTATTATTTAAAAAATTCAAAGACAAGTATATAATATTTTTCAAGACAAGGATTAAAAGTATATTCAAGACAAGTATTCTATTTTTCAAAGCTCAATTTTGAAACTTTTCTTAAAAGAACCAAATATATTATCATCCAATTCAACAACTTGTTAATATATTAAAATTACATACAAAACACGTTAAATTTAAGAAAAAAACTTAACTAAATAGAAATAGATAAGTTTGAATTTAATTTTAGTTTACAGCATGAAATAAAGTTATCTTATCACGGGAAATTGATATATATATATATATATATATATATATATATATATATATATATATATATATATAATTATAATTATAAAACTCATGATTTTTTTCTTTTAACAAAAGATAATGTGAGATTTGCAATTAAATAAGTAATTAGTATTACGAAATATAAGGTTGATTTAGTGATAAAAATGAAAAGAAATGAATAATATTAGTGGATTGAAGGTCTTACTAACATATTAACAACTAACATCTATCTAAAAAATATATAATTTATATTGCTATTTTTATTGTTTTCATTTTCATAGCCAAAAGTTTTCATCTTATAGTAATAAAAATATACATCATAAATATCTATTAGATATTGGATTTTTTTAACATATATAATTAATACGAAGTATTTACAATTGTAGTTGATGACTAACTTTAGTTTAAGGATTTGATTATTTTAAGAGATTTTCCACCTTCAACCCCATCTTATTATATATTGGATTTGAGTAGCTTAAATATGCATGCCATATAGAAAATGTTTTTTCTTCCTGCCACTAATTAATCAAACAATAGATATATAGCAAGATACATGTAAGTGTGTGTGGTGGGTACTTGTAAATTACTTTCATACTTGTCATCATGTATGTAAAAAAGTATATAAATAAACATTTTAAATTATTTAGTTTCAAAACTAGTTTATCACTTTTAGAAGTGAGAATATCCTAGATAAAATTGTTTATTAAACTATAATTTAAACATGAGCTTGTCTTTTATATTACTGGATGCAAAATTTTATCTTTCACTTTCTTTTATAACTTTTAGGGTATGCTAAAAATTTTCACATAGTTTAATAGTTAAAATCAAGACTTCTTTTGAAAAAGAAAAAGTAAGCAATATTAGAAATGCGATAATTCTCTATTTGTGATTTGATAATTAAATAATAATGAAAACAATGTTAAAATGTGAATAATTATTTTAAAGAATTCTCATAAGTTTCAACAATTATTTTTTCATTAGTTATTATCAACTTTATTAAGTGATCTAGTGTCTTTAGTCGTCAGCCACCACAAAGACAAAGAAAAAGAAAAAGAAAATGCTCTTTGACTCCACGCGTGTGAAGGTCATATCAGTGCTTTATCGGTTTGCGACATCATGGATTTCTGCACTGTATACCCATTATTGTTGTGCAATGCTTGCTAGGTGGCTGATTCTACAAGATATTTTAAATTTGTCCCAGGTGGCAAAAACAAAATATTAAATGCACCGAAAATTATAAAAATTATAAGTAAAAAATAGGTCTAGTATTATTATGTAACAGCATCATAAACATTCATAACTCACAGAAACCAAGATCCTGAACTAAAACACTATTGGATTTTAGTCCAAGAATCTTCTTTCCTTGTCTTTTCTCCTTGTTATTTATGCTGTCTCTTACATTTATGTATATTTTATATGTACAGCAAAGATATTTACTCAAGAAGTCATCTAAATCTGAAAAAAACACCTGTTCAGTCTGACAGATGGAAACTAAACTATATATAACTCTTCTGTCCTACAAATCCTGCAGAAAGGTTGGTCAATAATACAAGTTCTCAAGGAGAAAGGAAAAATCATGTCCTCACCACCTAAGAACAAGGTTGTTGTAATTGAACTAAGAAACATTTTGGTATGAGGGTAGCTGAGATAACTGCAGCAATTTTCTATGTCCTCTCGTGGAACACAAGAGACCTTGACAGAGCTGCGGGGTTAGCATGCAACACTGGGGATGCTTCAACCACCACATGGTTCTTCTTGTCATCACTACCTACCTTGGATGCAAAGGCCTTGAAAAGGCCTCCTCCATTGAGGGAGTTCCCCTTCTCATTCTTGATCCCTAGTGTTGACCATATAGAGCTCTTTGCAGCTTCTGTAGGGTCATCAATTCTCAGCGTCTTGGGGATCAACACAGTGTTGTTTTTATTTTCTACCACGTTGCTGCTGCTTTCTGTGCCAGGCTTTTGGAACAAGATGTCTCCATCTCTTGAATGCTTCCCCAAGGTTGGTGAGTTTGGACCAGAGCTAGGGGCGGATTGGTAATTTACACTCCAAGAGGGTGGTGGCATGCATCCCCAAAATGCTGGTGTGGTGGGGTAGAATGACACAGGTTGGTAAAAAGTAGGAGTCATTGCAGGGTTCCAAGGATTAGGCCAAGCAGAAGAAGATGATGAAGAACCTGGGAGACACAGTTGAGGACTGAAACCTTGATGATAAATCTTATCCACTGATTCATCATGAGAGCTAGTAGCATTGTCTCTCTTCTCAGACAAAGTTGAAGCCATAGCAGAAGCAGCAACTGAGTTAATATCATCCCTAGTATTATTGTTATTGTTATTAACAGTGCTAACATTGTGCTTTGGTGAATGAAACCCGTTGAGGACACCATTTTGTGTTTTCTCAGCAAGGCTCAACACAGAAGCCATGGAGTCACAGAGAGGGAAATCTGATCCAAAGGTCAAGACAGCACTGTGCAATGATCCGTTCTGAAGGGTCTCAGGAACCATGATTTGACGATAATGTGATGCAGCAGAAGAAGAGTTTTTGTTCTTGCGGCGGCCTGCACCAACTGGCACATTCCTCATGGTTCCTCCTGCAGTCCAGTATCTCTGGCAGTGCTTGCAGAAGTGGCGTGGCTGATTCACGTTATAGTTGTTGTAGTAGCAGAACTTGGTGTCCATGCTGTTGCAACGAGGGCATGGAAGAATCTTGTCTGGTTTCTTTGGAGTTTTGTCCTCTGATGCGCTTGTGGTGTCAGTTTGGTCCCCTTTTTTAGGTGATTTCATCAGGGAAGTTTCTATTTCAGTTGTGGGGCTCTTGGGGTTCTCGAGATTGCATGAAGATGTTGGAGATTTTAGTTCTTCTTGTAAGGCTTCGTCATCTTGTGTTGAGGTGAGTTCTTTCCTTGATGGTTCCTGAGATTAATACACAATAGTTAGATTAGACATAAGCACTTGTATTATAAACATTTTTTACTATAAACTATCACGTATAATTAGATTATGATTCTTGCAAGAATTATTTAATAGTCACTGTATAGCTAACAGAAAATGTGAAATTACAAAATTCAAAATCTAAGAGACTAACTAAATTGGTTTAATTCACATCATTATGGGGGCAAAGATGATTGCTATGTTTGTACATAAATTAACTATAGTAACTGGTTTGTTATGACATATAAATAAATAAGCTAGAGAAACATTAAAAGGTAATCATTCCTGACATTATACTATGTTATATGTCAGTTTTGCAAATTTCATGTTTTTGAAGAACACAACACAATTTTGTATTCTGTAATGATTAGGATTCACACACATATTGCTTTCTCCTGGTAATTTTGAAGCGCATAGTTGATAAACAGGGGAGCAAACAGAGTTTAGGAATATGGTTTATTCTTCCTTTTTCATCAGCTTTTAATTTATCATATATGACCTTTGCTTGATGCAAGAGAGTGTTATGTGAAATCAATTGAATATTAGAACAATATAATGGAAATTTCCTTTATTTCTGAATAAAAGAGAGGAATACAGACTGATATTGGAGGAGAACTCAAAAAGCGAGAAAGCATATTAATCCTGAATACAAGTGTTATACATCAACCAACATCGAAGGAACAATTTTGTTTTTTCTTTAAAAAATTTCTTCAACCCCTTATGAAAAGGTTCAAGTAAGAAAATAAAAGAGTATAATATAGTTCAACAATAAAGAAAGGCAAAATATTCTTTAAGCATTTCTGTGTATGACAAGTCAATCGGAAACAAAATAAGCTATTGAATGTGGACAGTGTCAAACTATAATAAAGTTAGATCCAATATAAGTCTGACGCGTGAAAAGCAATTATAGTTTGGCAGAGGAAGAAATTCAATAACAAATCTTCAAAGTTCAAACCGTCCAAATGGCTACAGAACTTCCAGGATGCTGCAAGAGATCCAATAAGAAATGAACTCGAAGTTGCAAATTAACAACCAGTTTAGGATAAATGTTTTTCAAATATGGATAAACTGAGCTAGAAGAATTGGTTTGGAATTTGGATTATTAGAAAAGTCTAAAGCAAAATTATTGATTCACCAATAGAATGGACAAAACCAAAGCGTGTCCAACCACATACTCTTATTCGTTATTCTTAAAATTATATTCTGGGAATGAACTGGATCCAGTTTCGATGACAGTGCCTCACAATGACTCGTAGCCACCACCAAAAAAAATGAATAAGCAAAATTAAAAGAAAACAGGAAACAATTTCATGAACCATATGTGATCATGCAAAACACTCTGTGTACTTCTCAAACAAAAAGCTTCTCAAAACAGCCATGGAGATTGCTTGCCCCTTAACTAGGATCCAAAAAAGATGAAAAATTTAACGAACCCATCAACAATTGTGAGCTTCTGAAAAAAAGGTCACTTTTAAATTTGCAAAACACACCAGTACAAATCAGTAAGCTCCATGATATGTTTTTTTTTGTTGTTGTTGTCATGTTTCAAGCTCAACCCTTATTATATAGACACCATCATGGCTCATACCTTATCCCTCTCAGGTTCATGTTCCGTTGTGGACATCACTTCACGTGGAAAAGATGAAGATGAAGGAGGACTGTGATGGTGAGAATAATCTTGAGGAGGAGCAGGTTCATCAGAAGAACCATCAGCAGAAACCTTGTTGTGGCGTGACAGAGAAATTGTTCTACCAAACAGCTTTATGGCTGAGTCTTCAACAGCCTCAGACATTCCTGTGTTATATTGTAACTAAACTAACAACTCAGCTTCACCACTCTCTCTCTCTTTCTCTCTTCTACTTTGGCTCAGACTCTTTGAAGAAAAAAAAAAAAACGAGAAAAAAATAGAAAAACACGCATATAAAGAAAGTAACAGTTGCAGCAGTAGTTGATATTGTTGTAAGTGTAGCTAGCAGTGTTGGTATTGTTTCTTTTCTCTCTCTGATTACTTGATCATCGTGTGCAACTAAAGAATGGATATTGAATAGTGGAGAAAAGAGAAAGAGAAAGAGAGAGAGAAGTTGTGTTGTGTGAACTGGTTTATTAACATGGTTGGAATGGAATGCCACTTCAGCAAAGGGTGAATTTTGTGAGCCACAAGTTCTTGTGGCCTATGAGATCTTTGTGTGCGGTTGGATTCCCCCAAGTTACATATAAAGATAGTGGTTTGTGTGTGTCCCACCCCTTTTTCATTCCATGTCATCTGCTTTCATCTTTTGCCTTTTTGTCAATCCCTCCCTCTTTCTTCTTCCTCAATAGTTAGTCAAATAACTTCCCAACCTTTCGTTTCTCACCATAAACCTTCTTGCTTTCAGCACTGTCTGCTTCGGCTTAGCCTCTTTTCTTTCCCATTCTTAACTGTTTTCTCATTAAGGCAATTTTAACCTCCTCAGTTTCATATTGCTCTTACCTAACTTTCTACATACTATGGAAGGAAGAAAAATATTCACATTTACCAAAAAAGATGTCTTTGTCATCAACCCTTTGCAGCAACTAGGGTAAAGTTCTATCTTTTTTTATTTAGTAGTTTTCAGTTGAAGTTGTGAACATGTATTATTAAAGACTTGAAGTGAGAGTTTTGTCTTTCTTAAGAAAAAATATAATTAATTAGTATACGTATGATGCTTGATCAATTGCTATTAATTATTTCTTGTTAATTATAAAAAAAAAGTGAATCAGGGTTACTATTTATTTGTTTGCACCAAAGTATAAGTGGAAATATAGTATAATCTAATAATTTATCTTTTTTTATAGTGATTTTATACTACTTGAACAAAACTGCTCCCTGGTAAATGATTCAGGAACTTTAAGATAAGACTTAATATCGCGTTTTTTAAAATTCTAAATAATTAGTTTTTGTCTAGATGTAAAGTTAATCATATTAAAAGACTATAAATGTTGGATTGATTTTTGAAACCTATGTTAAAAATCATTGTCTACATTAATGTAAAGAATGTGTTTCCAGTATTCATTCTAAGAAGAACTAAAGTTCACTTTCAACAAAATTCTCATTCTACATGCTTTCTTCCAAAAGCTAATATTAATTATAGTGTTGATTTTTGTTGTTACCTCTTGCATAATTTTTTTTCTTTCTCTCTTTTAAAATAAATTTTCTCTCTCTTCACTTGTATATATTTTTTATTAAAAGATTCACTGAAAGTAGAGATGGTTTAATAAATAATAAAGATTAAAGTTCTAATTTATATTTAATATATAAATTAAAATTTTTAGCTATTTGATTTTATTTTATAACTTTTATCATCTTAATTTTTTTTTCTAAATTTCTTATTTATATTCTCATCAGAAATTGCCTTATAAGACAAGAGAGAATAAAATAATTTGAAATGATCACACTTTTGTTTAGAGTAATTTTTTATTTTCTTTAATCTCAAAGTTTTCTTTTAGCTTTGATCTTGCATTTAGTTTTTTTGTCTTAGATATGAGATCTCAGTCACTTAGACGAATCTTTACTAGTTCAAGAGTAAGTTAGGACTTCTTTACTTTTGTTTGATTTATTTTATTTTTTAAGGAGTACAAAAGTAAGAAGATTAACATGTTAAGTGTTCAATATAATTAAGAGACTAATTCAAGTTAGAATATTATAATTTAGTATATATGGATAATTCTATATGAGTATTTTGAAATTGTTGAGTGTGTCGAACATGAAAGAATAAATTGTTGAAGAAATTGATGTTAATATAAGTTGGTTTATAATTGAATTCTTAAATTGTAAATTTGAACTAATGGAATAGTAGGTTTAGCTTTATTGTAGCACAATATTTATATTATTGAAGTTTACTTGATAGATTCTAAGTAATCTTAATTTGATATTGAATTGCAATTTGGCTTTGTATGGTCAACACTAGTTAGCATGCTATGAATATAAAAGTAGTGCTATAGGTGTTTGAAGTTAAGTTAAACTCGTATTGTTAGTTTAAAAAGGAATTGCATAGAGTTTTGGAATCTGTTTTGATAATGCCTCAAATTGACAAACTTTACATAACTTCACTCAAGACATAAAAATTCCACCCAACCAATCAATTTCATGCCGAGAGTCAACATTATCTCAAGCTTGAATATGCTTAAAAGGTCATAATTTGCTCAACCAAATGATAAATTCGTATTGCAAATCATAATTTGTTTAGCAGATTTAGACCCATGAGTAATTGGAGAAAAACTTTATTAAATTTTGCTCAATGGTTTTCTAGGCGTTGAGCGATTAAATTATTTGTGAATTAGGTATTGTATTCTTCATGAAGTTGTAGTTTTGGTTGTTATAGAACTTCAGTTATAACTATTTTAGTGAGTAAAGATCAAGCTGTCAATTTTAGATGAATTTGTTGCAAGTTTTGAACTTCTGAGCCAAATAAATGATTTTTTAGAACTTAAAGTATTCATAAGATGTGTAGCTTATCATCTTAGCTTTATTATGAGTTATACTTGAGCATGGTTGGATGAATGAAATTCAGTATGGGTTTATATATTTAAACGTTGTCGAGAAATCATTTATATTTTATGAGTTGTTTTTGAATTGTGATGCAATACAATAAAGTAAGAGAGCATATTATCTAAAGGGTGTGTTGAATGTCATTGGATTATTTTATTTAAATGTTTTATAATAATTGTTAATGTATGTTGTATGTGGCTTATCATGGGTGTGTTGCCCCGTTGTGGGTGTGTGGTGAGGATACCTAAAATGATATTGTGTAATATTAGGCACGAAATTGTTTATCATTTTGCAGCCTTCCATATTGAATTTCTTCAACACTCCTCTCACATATTTTTGCTATCCAATGAAGATACCTTCTGCAGATTGATGTATCTCCATCCCTAAAAAGTAAGACATTTCTCCCAATTTTGTCATCTCAAAGGTTTCCAGTATCTGATCTTTGAATTGCTTAACAAGATTCAAGTTGTTTCTTGTCTCAACCAAATCGTCAACATACAATGAGATAACAATTATATCACAATCTTGGATCCTTTTATACAGAGTCGACTCACTAAGACTCTTATTGAATCCTATGTTCAGTAGAAAGTCATCAATCCTGCTATACCAGGCTCTAGGTGTCTCTTTAAGGCCATACAAAGCCTTTTTTAATTACAGGACCTTAGCTTCTTCTCCTTTTACAACAAATCCTTTAGGATGCTGGACATAAATCTCTTCTTCCAGAAATCCATTCAAAAAAGTAGACTTTATATCAAGCTGATACCCTCTCCAACTTTTTTGAGCTGAAAACGCAAGCAACATCCTAATTGTATCAAGTCTGGCTACTGGTGCAAAGCTATCAAAGAAATCTACTCCAAATTGTTGAGCATATCCTTTCACCACCACTTGTGCTTTGTATTTGTTGATAGAGCCCTCAACATTACACTTAATTTTGAAGACCTACTTATCACCAATAGTCTTCTTGTCGAATGACTTATCCAGTAGACTCTATGTCTCTTTTTTCTCAATCATTTTCAGTTATTCCTCCATTGTTGCAACCCAACTTGAATCTCTTGCATCTTCTTCATAATCTACAGGCTCAAGAACAACAATATTGCATCTTTGATATATATCGGTTAAGGATCTAATACCTCTAATAGGACAGTCATCTAGAGTTTCTTAAGGAACCTCCTACTCAGTTGTTTTTGAGACATTTGAGACCTCAATCTCATTTTCTGCTTTATCCTAGTTCCAATCAACAGATTCATCGAAGCTGACATCTTTGTTTACTATCAATTTATCAGTCAAAGGTTGATAGATCATGTATCCTTTGGTGATGTTGTTGTATCCCATCAGAATCCCTACTTCAACTTTTTTATTAAGCTTCGCTCTTTTCTCCTCAGGTACATGGGAATAGCATACGTAACCAAACACCTTGAGATATTGCACCGAAGGCTTGTACCCTTTCCAGGTTTCAAATGGATTTTTATTCTTCAATATTCTGGTTAGCAATCTGTTCAGCAAGTAAGTGGCAGTATTCATCGTCTCGGCACAAAATTCTTGGACAACTTGTTTTCAAACAACATACACGTTGTCATCTCCATGATGGTTCTATTTTTTCTTTCACTCACACCATTCTGTTGTTGTGGAGTGTAGACTATTGTAAAATGATGCTCAATCCCTGCATCTCCACAAAACTCCTTGGATTTATCAGAGGTATACTCAATACCATTATCTAATATGATCACCTTAATCCTTTTATCACATTGATTCTCAACCCATTACTTAAATGTGCCGAATATAGCAATCACTTCATATTTTTTTTCCTCATAAAATATACCCAACAAAATCTGTTATGATCATCAATGAACAATATATAATACTTGTTGCCATTGAGTGATTCAATCTTTATTGGTTCGCAGACATATGCGTGAATGAGTTGCAATACCATTTCCATTTTGCAGGCTTTATTTTGAGGAAAAGGCTTCCTAGAGTACTTTGCGAGTTGACAAATTCCACAAATTTCATCTCTAGCTTCAACACAAGGCAAGTTATGCACTAACTCATTTTTATGCATGAGGTTAAATGTAGAATAGTGAAAATGTCCTAACCTTTTGTGCCAAATCTGTCCCCAATCAGCTACAGAAGAGTAAGAAAATTCTGTTTGCATGTTTGCCAAGAAGCTTTTACCCTTCATCTTTACTGACAACAACTTAGTGCTAGTAGTATCAAATATTTTGCAGGTTTTATCCTTGAACACCATATCATAGTCTTTCTATAAAATTTGTTTGACACTTAACATATTTTGATCAATTTCGAGAACATACAAACATCAGAGATTATTCTTGTACCTGAGCCAGAATCAATGGCAATATCACCTGTGCCTTTGACCTCAATATAGTTTTCATTCCCAATTATGAGTTTGAAAGAGTGTGTTCTGTCTAGTTTCACAAACATGCCTTTATCATGAGTCATGTGATGGGTGCATCCATTGTCAATAAACCATTTTTACTAGTGACGTCACTAGCAAAGCAGGTTGCCACAAAAAGTTGCTCCTTCTGTTGTTGATCGGCTGCTCGTGCTCATTGTTGCTGCTTTTTACACACCTTTTCCACATGGTCCTTCTGGTTACATGACTTGCACACTAATTTAGGTTTAAACCAGCATCTACAATGTGGATGAGATGCTTTTTTACAATGTTGACATGACGGTTACTTCTCCTTCTTGTCTTTGCCACATTTACCATTCTTCTCATTCTTATTCCAACCTTTCTTCCTTGCATTAATACCTGATTGTTCTTTTTCTTTTGCTTGAAAAGCTCCTTCAGTACTCGGCTTTTGTCTCAACATTTTTCTCTGCTCTTGAGTTTGCAGGGAGTTCATCAACTTTGTTAGAGAAATGTGTGTGAGATCTCTAGAATCTTTAAGGGATGTGATATTTCCTTCAAACCTCTCTGGTAAGCTCACCAACACTTTTTCTACCATCATTTTATTAGGTAAGTATGATACACGATGTCAAAATCGCCCTAAATTATACTAGGAAGCTAGATTTGTAGTATACCTAACCTAGGTAATTCTTTCCAAAGACTAGCAGTCGTTCTCTTAAAAGAATTCAGGGATTTTAATGAAATAATTAAATTTAATAAAATAAAAATAGAATTCTAAACAGATTATACATAATAAAATAAAAACATAATTTTAAACATATTAGATATAATAAAATAAAAACAAAATTTTAAATAGATTAGATATAATAAAATAAAAACTTAATTTTAAACAAATTAGATAAATACATATAATAAAAACCAACCCGACCTCTTCGGCTCTTCCAAATCCCTCACTAACTCCTAAAGAAAATCTGAATTACATGTGTGGGTTAATTAGACAGAGATCTCTGCATCTATTTAACATTTCAAACACCCCACAATCATGGAGCATCTTGCCGAATACATAATATGCTAAACAACTGCAATCGCCCGTTATGAACAACAATATTATTCCGACTTGAATATCGGTTTAGAAATTCCACAACACAATCCAATCGGTATTGATTCAATTACTAAATTAATCCAATTATTAAATTTAATAATCAATTTAAAATAACAATTGAGCATGTAATTATGGAAAGAAAAATTACAAAACATGAGTCTCAGGATTAAGAAACAGGAGAACACTTGGATATTGGATTGAATAACACAATTAGTCAGTCATAATCATGATTGGCACAACAAGGCAGAAAGATAAATGCAAAACATAAAGAAGAGAAAGAAAGGCAAAAAGAAAAATAACTGTATTTAATTATCTACTGTCTACTCTGATGTCACTCGGCTCTACCAATAAAGCTTTATTTATAAAAAATTTAACCTAAAACATGAAATGACTAAATAGTCTTTCATAAAAAATTTGCTCAAAATATCCCGGGGCCGCCTTGCTGTCCAGCCTTTGTGTATCGACTTCAAGTCCAATTTTAACCATTTTCCAGTTTGAATTTGTTCTCGATCCTTGAATAACATTTGTAGATTTTTAAGTTATTTGTAAAATGAAACAATAATCAAGTGAATCCGAGTTTTGTGGCAAAAAGTTATGAACAAAATATGAAACACACTCAAATCTGTTAAAATTTTGAAAATGGTGTCAAAATAATAATAAACTTTTAACTGAAGCCTAATTGGCCCAATTACAACAAAATGTTGTAAAACTCTAATTATTATCAACTGATTTATCTTTATTGTTATCATTATATAATCAGAAAGTGATAAAAATAAATAAGAGCCTATCAAAGTATTCTTTGATGGTTTCAACTTCTTTCATTCTCAACAACTTAAATTCTCTTATGAGGTTGAGAACTTGCATCTGTTGAGTTCTCTCGTTTCCTTGAAACACCTCTTGAAGAGTATCCCAAGCGTGTTTAGTTGTTTTACAGGCCATAATCCTAGTGAGTACGATCTTGGCCTTCGATCTTCTTCTTGCTTCATCATTGTAATCTCTAATTTGAGCTACACTTGGATCTTCTTGTAGCGACTGAATTTCAAACATTACAACATCCCACAAACCACTTGCCAATATGTAAGACTTCATTTTGACAACCCATATTTGATAGTTTTTTCTTGAAAAAATCGAAGGTGCTGCCATGAAGTTTTGGACCATGAGTGAAGGTTTTTTTTTTTTGTTCTTGAAAGGTTCATCATTGTCTTCCATCTTACTCTCACACTCACATGTACTTAAGAATAAAGAGCTCTGATACCAGTATGTAGAAAGATATAGATTCAATGAATAATTTTTCATTGATCAAAGAAGAATTTTATACAGAATTGGAGAAACCAACTTCTCCTAAAAATATGGAAAAAAAATACGACTATATTTAGTTCTGCAAGAGAAAATAAAAACAATCTTTGAATAAGTCTTCTGCAACAACTTCATTCAATGTCATCAAAAGATGTAGTCCTCAACGGAAACTCATTAAGAAAAGAAGATATTATTATTTCACTTATGATCTAATCACATAGAGAAGAAATAAAGTGGTGAGAAAAAGAAAGATTTTTGTATCAACACTTATTATAACATATGCAAGTAATCATCCTGATATAAGACCCAGAGGTCAAATTTTACCATTGGTGGAAATGTCAAATACACATAATATCACCTAACATTGTTTGATGGTCATAAGGAGATGCAGGTGTTCATAAGATATGAAGATTTTTTTATTGTAGTAACTTCTGTGCTTATCTACTTGAGAGAAAATTATGTTATGAGTCAATATGGTGGAGAGATTTGAGAAAAAGTGTGTTGAACTAGTGATCAATGTATATGGTTTGATAAGAATCATATCGAGCAATAAGGGGATGGAGGATATAAATTTTTGGAAAGGTCGGGGAGAAAGTCTTAGCTAGATTGTAATTAAGTATGTATATTAACTCAAAACAAAAAAAGTTGAGATTGTTAAGAATATAGGAATATGGTGTGAAAGATAACGAGAATGGGACATAACGAGGAGAAAAATTTAATTTTAGTGGAAAAAGTAATATTTACAATAAATTCACAAATAATATAAGTATGATACAACCTTTTAAGGTGAAGAAAGATGGGTGATGATGGTGAAAGGAGGATAATAGATGAACTTACATAGTTTACTTAGTGTATAAAGTAATTTATGTACTTAAGTTTGTAACAATGCACAAAGAAGTGTCGTAAGCATTGTAGGATATTAAATTACCTTTAAATCTTCATATCATCTATGAAAGGTGTTTAAAGATAGATTACCAATGAAAAAAAAAAGTGAGGAGGAGGAATATTTTGGTACAAACAAACAATCTTTTAAGTCTTTTTTTTTGGATTAATTAAAGAGAATGTTGCACATGTTTTGTTCCACTACACTAATGTCCATATTGTTTAGATATCTTGTTATAGTCTTAGTAAAAAAATTGTAATATTTTAGTTTTGTTTAAACTTTGTTAATAATTAAGGTAATTAAGCATGTGTTTGGTCTTAAGTAGTTGTCACGTTTGTTTAACGTTAATCTGTTATTAACTTTAAAGGGAGCGTTTTACCCTTTGTTTTTGTTTTTTTAAATTTAAAATCTTTATTAGATACCTTCAAGGTCAGTTGTATATAAACAAAAAATTTTCTTTTAATAAACACCAGATACATGCTCAATTACTAAAGACTAAACACATGCTCAATTACCTCAAACATTAAAGGAATTCAAACAAAACTAACAAAATTAAAGATTTTATACTAAGGCTATTCTCTTTTTTCTTCTTATTGTAATAAAAACAAAATACATCAATACTTGTTATACTAAACTGACTATTTACCCTAAACTATATTTGATTTGCCTAAGATTGTTTTTCATTACCCCTAAAACTACCATATTAAAGAATTATACTTTTTATATTAGTTATTACAATAATCGATGTGAAAGATACATATACCATGTTGGTTCTTGTAATAATTGATGTATAATTGTTGTTGTACACCTTAAGTTTGGGGTACCAAAGTACTATATTTCACATTGGTTATTATTTAATCGATATACAATGTTCTCAGTTTCAACATTGGGTAAGAATGTAATAGACTAAAATATAAAATTTTCATATCGAGAAAATTAAAGTTGAAAGTTTTCATTTTCAACATCTGTTCTAAAATTGATATGAAATATCTACTAGAACCAATATTGAAAAATGTCATTATCTAGTGTTAAGTACGAGTTAGAGCTTATGTCAACAATAGTGTGGCCAATGTTTATCAATACACATTATTATCACATATTAACTATGTTGAAGCTCATAAGGTAGTTTCGTGTTACCATGAAGTTGTTGGGTGGAGGCTTTTTGGAGGGTCGATTTATACAAGATATGCTTATCCTTAGGTTGGTGGTGCTTGGACTATGAGGTGCTAGTCAATTATGCAGCAAGTTGGCATTATATGACGTAGTTAGGAAAGTATGATATGATGTGAAATAAAGATAATGTAGACTTTGTGAGATAGGAAGTTGACTACTAATATTTACAAGGCATGAGAACAAAGGAGAAGTACTAGATGACAATAGTATAACTACATTTTATCATATGGAGGATGAGGTTGTTGTCATGAATGTGCAACACTGGTAATTTGACAAAGTCAACAAGGCTTGGCCCAACCCACATGGGTTAGACAAAAAAATTTAGAGGACCAAAATGTCTATATGGCCAAAATGTCTATAAAAGTTCCATTAATTAAGCCTATCCCATGGACCATTTTTTAAGTAAAAGGTATTCTTTAAAAATGAAAGTTTTAAAAAGATATTTACTTAAAAAAATCTTTATGCATATGAAAAAGTATTAAGTTTCTTCAATATTTGGCTATTCAAAACATAATATAATTTAAATTGTTAAGATTGACTTGTGCAGACTAACAAACTTAAATGTATAACCTATGTAAACACTTTTATATAGTAGGCTACAGGTCGAATCACATAATATACCCCACATTGTCATCACTAGTTCAACATAACTTGACCTCAATTAAACTCAACTAACTTGACATAGTTCCAGCTTTCCTAGCCCAACCTAACTTAAGTCTTGCTTGACCCAACCTAACCTAGGTCTTTCCTAGTCCAAATTGACTTGGCCCCAATCCGACTTGTCCTAAACCTGACCGAACCCATTTGAACTAGCCAACTTACTTGGACTGACCCGATCTGGATTGTCTATATTTGACTCGATCTTGCATGACTTAAGCTCCACTTGACCTTTCCTGACTTGGATTCGTCTTCACTTGGAGCCGATCTGACTCAACCTGATTTAGGCCTAACCTAACCCAACCTGACATAAGCTAAACCTAATTGGATAACATGATCTTGACCTAGCTTGACTTGGGCTTTAGTTGAACCTAACTTGCCCTTAAATAACTTGATCATGCTCAATCTAAATTCAATTAATTTAATATACATATATTAACATGAATTTCGATAATTATCAACTGGATTTGATATTTAGACTTTTCTTCTTATATTATCACCCACACTCACAATAAAATTGTTTATTTATTTTAAGATTGAATCGTGGTTAGTCTACACAGTAAATTGATAAGTGCTCTTTTGTTTTGTATTTAATTATTGAATATTATATTATATATAAAAAATCTTTTATTAAACTTTTAAAAGAAAAATAGGTCAACACGAAATAACAGCTTCTTTGCCCTGCATATATATAAAAAGAAAAACACACACTATTATTGCTATGAACATATACAACAAAATCTTATTCTTATTGAGTTATGAGAAGTGTTTCAGATCCAATAATATTATATTGTTAAGGATATATTAATTTCGTTTACTATATTTCAAAATATAAGAGTAATTTATTATAATTACATGTAGGCATTTTATTTAAAGAATTTAAAATTATGTAGGGACAACTGCTCCCAATATCCACCCTTCTCCAAAGTCAAGATATTTTCATAAATAAAACATCTCTATGGAAGGGAAGGGTCTGAATAGGCATATGGGGTCCTAATAGTAATCCTCAATTCTTGCAGATAGTTTGAATGTTTAAACAATAAGCCCAATAAGGTTAATTTCTGAGAATATCCAAATTAAATTAACGAATAATCAGCATTTGCAACCTTCTAAATAACTATTATGAAATCTTTTAAGTACCAAAAGAATTACTTGCATTACATATATTGAGTTAAAATTAGAAAAACTTACCTCCTAATTCAGGAAACGAATAAAGTTGAATATTAATTTATTATCCAAGGACATAAAATAATTTGCACCAGTTTTAAAATGTAACGAAATAGTGTTTTGTACCAGTTTTTAGCGAAAAGAAAACCTTTTTAAGTTAAAATTAAGTTATATATGAACTAATTTTTAAAAATATATCATATACTTTTTTTAAATTCTTATTTTTAAGTTATATATAAACTAATTTTAATTTACAGAGAGTCTTTTTAAAGTTATGACAAAATTCTTCAACAATTTCGTAAACTGTACAAAGAAGAATAGAATAATAGAATGTAAGTATTTTTTTTTTTTTCATGTAAATGCACATTCTCTTCTCACATGTGAAGCCTAAATATTGCTATTAAATAATCTGTTTTAATACCTTGAGTGAAAGCTTTCAAATCTTATTAAAGGATCTATTTCATTTAATATAAGGATAATTACACTTGTTTTTTAGGGGCTTACACTTATTCTAATTTTAAAAAACATTTTATTTCGTATATTTTTAATAAATAACATCTACCTCTCTTATATCTTTAATAAAATAGCATTCACTTTTCTTATTTTATTTATAAATATTATTAACTAAAACTTATTAAAAAAATACGAAAACCAAAAGTCAAATTTTAAAATATAAAATTTAATACATTTCTTATAAACTAAAGATAAAATATTATTTCTATGCATAAAAAAATGAATGTCATCACTTTCTTAAAAATATAAACAATGAATATTATTCATGAAAAATATAGGTGAATGTACATTTAAAATTTATAAAAAAAGAATATAAGTATCATTTTATAAAAAAAATATCTATTTTAAAATTAAAAAATATGAATATTATTTAACAATTTTAAGAAACATAACTGCAATTTTGTGGGACTGTAATTTTTTCTTTAATATACCACATAAGAAAAATAACTTTCAAAACACAACAAATTGATCTTTTGGAAGAGATTAATACCCTGTCTATAAAAATAATTATTATAGTGGACTTTAACATTTGCGTGGTTTTGTAGTAAGGAATTTAGGTAGAAGATAAAATAACTTATTTATAAGTAACTAAGTTAAGAGACTCTTCTGAGTTGGAGAGATTCTGCATTAGCCATTATAGCCTTACATGCACAGGAATTAGCTATTGTGTTGATGGGTGATCTTTAGGGTATAGGATTTATTAATAATCTAGAGCTTAAATTAATAATAATTTATTAATGTCTTAATAAACAAGTATTGTCGTAGTAGTGTGTGATCTCTCATGTCTTCAGTGTTTACTTTATTCACTGTGTGCTAAAGATATTTTCTCACACTATTCAAATATTATTTGAAAAAGAATGAGGATGAAAGCCATTTGTTCCGAATACTTTAACTTGTATTTAGATTGAAAAGTTTATGATATATATGAAATTTAAATATATTTTTACGTTAAATTATTTCACTTTTATATGTTGTGTTTAGTATTTAAATCGATTAAATACTTTTTTAAGAAATATTTAACAAATTTGAATCAAAATATATTGAAGACTTACATTGATAGATAAAGAATCTTAACAATTTTAATTAAAAAGTTACTGGTATCAACGTTGACTTAATTTTAATTAAAAAGTTACTGATATCAACGTTGACTTATATTGTTTGAAAAATAGTTTTATTAGTGGTGATAAAAATCTTGGCCGACACCGAAAAATATTATCATATTAATCGACAAAACTCTAATTATCGTTAATATAAAAATAGCTATGTTATTAAATGAAAAATAACCTCAACTAATCAACATTAATTAAAAGTAATATTAATTAATGTTAACCAAAATATTTGGATTTGACATCACATAAAGAAAATATCACTGGTGTTGATAAATAAAAGCCTTACTAACCTCAAAATGATACTGATCTATTTGTAAAAAAAAATAATTGGGCATGGTGATAAAGAAATTCAGCTGCAAAATGATACTGATCTATTTGTAAAAAGAAATAATTGGGCATGGTGATAAAGAAATAATCCTAGTCCACTTGACAATATTTGAGCCGAAGAGATAATAAATAAAGAAGAAAAACATTAATTTTGAGAGCGTAAAGAGTTGAAAAGTTTTAAACTTGTAATTAGGTAAAATTTAAATTTTTTTTGACTTTACATAATTAAATTATTTTTGTAATATCCTAGAAAATAGCTATAGAATAAAAACTAACTTAGAATTTAGTTTTAGAGATAAATAAGATAATACCTATTCTTTTTAATAGAAGAGTTGTTTAAGTAAATAAAATATACTTATTTACTTTTTGTTTTTATAACAACTACTAACTCTCTCTCTAAGAAGATATTCTCTCTCTAAGATATTCTGTTTTATACTAATAAAAACCACTAATTATCTATAAAAAGATATTTTGTTTTTAAAAACCACCATCTCTCAAACAATTTCTTTCTAAAGTTTTCTACCTTCTCTTTAGATTTTTAATCTCATAGATTATGAGATTGATAATCAAAGGACACCCTAGATTCCTAGCGTTAGGGTTTTTGAGTATCTCTATTCTATAGAGGTAAGGGAAGCTAGTTTGACTATTTTTGATATATATTGTAATTATTTATTTTATTAAATATGAATTGGATGAATTTGAATTGAATGGAATGAATGTTTATGTATGGTATGATGTAATATCAATGTTTGTGAATAATGTGGTGTGTGATCGAGACATAGTATCTTCAGGAAAGGAGATACCCGTGTTGAGATTATTAGGGCGTGTATTGTTTGGGGATTCAATCTATCTAAGGAGGTATCCCGACTCTACTAGTACATTTGATTCATATAAATGAAGTTTACCAGTTGGTGAAGAGTCGAAGGAGGTTCATATGGCCATGTCCGAGGTTTGAAATATGAGCTGATCGAAATAGAACATATGGATTAACCCTGTGCATACGGGAACTGTACCCGAGGTTTGAAATAGGAACTGATCGGGACAATATCTGAGGTTTGAAATATGAGCTGATCGGAACAGATGGATGATATATGACAGGTGCACACCTCTGAGTCTAACTCAATGCACGAGTGTCTTCCGAAAGTAGAGAGTCTAGTGTCTTTGATTGTGAGTCAGTGTATGTATGATGTGAGACGAATTATGAAAGATTGAATTATTGTTTTGTTGAAATAGAAATCCAATTTATGAAAATATATATATTTTTTAAACTTTATAGCTTACCCTTCTTTTTTGTGCATTGTTTGTTTTGTTTTTAAAACTGCGATGATCGTGTATATTACACGTGAGTGAGCAGAGGATTTGACAGGTGATGTGAATCCCAAGTGAATTGTTGGAGAAGCTTTATTTTATTTTATTTATAATTTTACAAAGATATTTTTATTAAATCTTATTTAGAGAAATATATTTTGAAATACATGATGAATTTATGGATTTTTATATCCAACTTTATTATATAATTTTATGCAATAAAGTTCCTATCATATGAAAAATATGGGATGTTACAATTTTCATAAATTCTTAAATTTTAATTTCTTGTAAAATTTTATATCGAAAAAGTATATTTTTTCATAAAATATTTCCAATTTTCTAAAAAAAATACCTTCTAAATATTCCCCATCCCTTTTTTACCTCTCTTTCTTCAAAGCCCTGAATATGGTCATAAACGAAATTCAAAAATTTCAAAGAAATTTTTTATAGAAATTGGTATAAGAGGATATAAAATAGCTTTGATTAAATGGTCTGGAATATATAAACCAAAAAGTTAGAAGGATTAGATATAAAGATATGCAAATATTCAGTGTTGCATTACTAGAAAAATGAGAATAGAGGTATGGATAGATAATAATCTCTAGGTAAATTTAGTTTTTCTTATAATGCTAATATTTGCTTCTGGTAAGATATCTATATATTTATCAACTTGTGTTGTGTTTTTGTAAATTGGTAAGATATCTATATATTTATCAACTTGTGTTGTGTTTTTGTGAATTGAATGATGTGAAGTTAATGAATGGAGTGATTGAATAGATGTGACTGTGATCAGTATAGAATTGGGTGAGTTCTCCTGACATTTTTATTATTTAATTCACTATATATTAAATATTACACTAAATATTTAATGCTTTATTATGAATATTTGATTTTTATGCATTGTGTTTTATTAAATATTACAAAAAATAGAAGTAGGATTTTTATTGGTTAACTCAAATTTATGTTCTTGGCACTTCGGCTAAACGACTCTACTATATTGTCATGAAATACAATGCCATAATTTATTTATTATTATTGTCAAATAAAAGTTGTCAAAAATATTTAGTTCATCAACCGACTTGACCAAATAGCTTAATAGGTTGAGCCATGCAAATTATGGAATAAATAAAATTAAGATAATTTAATATGGTCTAATAATATATGATTATCAGTGCTAATTCAAAATAGCTCTATGGAAAATATTAATTGATTAAGTAATACAGTAGAAAATAGTTTTAGAATATAAATTTATTAGAAGCTATAATTTAGTTTTATATATAAATAAAATGACATTTAAATAAATATTTGTAAACGATATCGAGACATAATATTATCAGTAAAGGCGATACTCGTGTTGAGATTGTTAGGATGTACGTTATTCGAAGACTTGTCGAGAACCAGGTATATATATGGACTCTACTAGTACTTTATAATCACATAGATGAAGGGTACCATGTGATGAGAGTTAAAAGAGGTCCGTTAAACTGAAACTGCAGTTTGAAAGAGCTAGTCATGGCATATATATGGATTTACCTTATCTAAGACTATGTAGATTCACAATTAGAAGGGTCATCTGGCAGATGTTAGCCTATGTGTCTAACTTAATGCACGAGTCTTCTGGAAATATAGAGTCAAATGTCTTTGTATGTGAGTTGGCATATATATGATATGAGTTATAATGACAACATGATGTATGAGATGAATCATAAAAGTTTGATGTTTGTAGTTTGGTTGGTATAGGAATTTAATTCATTAATATACATTTCCCTAAACTTTCTAACTTACTCTTATTTTTTGTTGTTGTTTGTTTTATTTTTAAATCTGCGAGATGATTGTGTATTACACGTTAATAGAAGATTTGACTGGTGATACGACTCTTCATTGAATTGATAGAGAAATTTTAGTTTATCTTATTTTGCTTTATGATTCTATGAAAATATTTTTATTAAATTTTATGTAGAAAAGTATATTTTGAAATACTTTAATAATTGTATAAAGATTTATATTTAGAATTATTATAGAATTTCTATACATAAAGTTGTTATTATTTGAAAATATGGAATATTACAATTAGTTTAAAGAAAATAATATGTCATTATTATGTGGATGAACTTGTAGAATGATAAAAGCATATCCTTAGAACTTCAAACAAGAGAAAAAATATTAGAAGAAGACATATACAACGCTAAGACTATTACGACATTTATACCTTACTCTACACTTAATTTACAGCTATAAGAATATTGTGTTTTTTTTCCTATGTTCTTCAAAGTAAGATATATTACATTATATTATTTAAATATTGAAGAATATTATTATATGTGTAATTAATATACTAATTTAATTATTGTATTATTAACTTAATTTCAAACATACATCGTACAGAATTATATGTCTTAATTTTTGTTAAAGAAATAACTATTATTAATAATTTATATTTTTTAAAGTTATTCATACATTTATGTTTAGAACACATATCCAACATAATTCACATAATAAATACGTTCTAATTTATACATAAACAAAAAGTTTAAAAAATATTTTATTTGGTCGATCGAAGGTGTTCTTAGAGGTATAGTTTTGCTAGAAGAAAAGAAAGAGATCGAAATATTAATAGTAAAGATGTTTTTCATTAGTATAATAGGTTAACAAATAATAGTAATTTATTTGAGACATTTGTGAAGGAAAGTGAGTAAAAATCAATTTACTCAATCACATATACACATGCAACATGGAGGGATGAAGCCTTGGCATTCGCCACCAGGATGACCTTCGCTTGCACACTGCTCATTGCACCTGTTGCTCTCAAAGCATGCTCCCTTGAAGTCGGTGCTTGGTTTATAACAATCCGCCTTTGCTCTTTGCACACCCACATCTGATCCATTCATTCATTTCACATCATTACATTACCACAATATTACTATTTTTCATGCTATTATATCATATTGGAAATGTATATGTATCTTACCAACAACTAAGACTAGGAGGACAAAGAACATAAATTCGATTGTTTTGCTCTCCATTGTTGAAGCTTACAAATTTGCTAATTCAGAATAATAAAGTTGTTATTGCTTTAATGAGCAGCTAATTGAGAGTGATGAAGTTGTTATCTTTCTCTTTGTAACCTCTTTATATATAGCATGAGAGCTTGACTAGCTCAGAGGTATTTATTAAACTAAGTATTATTTATAACTATGATATATGATAGTTTTCATTTCATGAGTTTCATGACTAAATGTTATTTATGATGTTTGATAGTTTATGTTTCATGAGTTTCTTTCTTGACTAAATGTTATTTATGATTTATGATAACGGATAGTTTTTGTTTAATTAAATGTATATTTAATTTAAATTATTTAAAGTGAATTTGTTAGTAATTATAGTCTAAGAAATATATGTGATTAAAGATTTTAAGTGTAATTAAAATTAAAATTATTAATAAAATTTTAAATTTAAATTATAAAAAGATGCAAAGTATATTATAACTTACCAATGTCTTCTTAAATCTAAAAAAATTTCAATGTTAATTGTTCTCTAAAATAGTGTTAGACTATAATAATAACAAGAAAAAATTTATATCAATCGTCTTTCAACAAAATTAATAATAAATTAAGTCAATCATTTGAAACTTATCTGGAATAAATATAATTAGTAATTAAATAATTTAATATTATTATTAATAAAATAAAAATAATCAATATTATTAAATCGTTCAATATTAAAAAAATAGAAATAATATTATTATTAATAAAATAAATATTCATATAATACTTACTATAAAAATATTCTTATATTTTTTTATACTTTTTCAAAATTTTCTTATATATAATATTTAATTATTATAATGTCCTTGTTTAGAAAAAAAATCCATCTTTCTTTCACCTATAAACAAAATAAAAATTTATTTTTTTACACATTATCATTATCAAATGATTGTATGTCACGTAAAATTATCAAAGTATCGTCGTTCTAGTTTTAGAAACAGATTATCTTATTTAGAAATTAATTTTTTTTTTGAAGAAAACCATGCAATACTTAATTGTTATGCTAAACATATTACATGTAACTGTATAAGTTTTGTTTTTGATTTTATAGTCCTTAAAAAGTATTTCTTATCATTAATTAATAAGAGTTTATTCAAATTTTAGAAAGTTGTATTTTGTGCGTATATTTTTTAAAATATTAAGATAACAATTTTTTCAATTACACTCTTATTTTCATTTCCACTACTTAAAAATATTTAAACATTACATTGAGAACAAAAAGTAAGTAATTTATTAAAAGTTACACTAAAAAGTAAAAGAATTATTCACTTTTCTTAATTTTTTTTTATGAAAAACTCTTATATTGCAACATATAGAAAGTAGAAATACAACATTTGAAGATAAATTATAAACACATCTAGAATTCATTTATTGAAACAATGGTATATTTCATTAAAATTAAATTTATAGAAAATAATCCGCTTGTTACTTTACAAAAAATTGTGAAGAATTTGTTCTATTTGTTGCTTGCTTACAAAGTTAAAGATGATATTAGTTATTTTTTTTGTCAATAATATATTTATATGTTTTCTAATCTTTATAGAATTTATACATACATTATATGGGGAAGAAAACAAGGTAATAATTATAAATACATATCCAGCATAATTCACATAATAAATACATTGAAATTTATATATAAACAAAAAGTTTAAAACGTCTTTTATTTGGTCGATTGAAGGTGGTCTTAGAAGCATAGTTTTGCTATAAGAAAAGAAAGAGATAGAAATATTAATAGTAAAATTGTTTTTTATTATAATAATAGGTTAACAAATTATAGTAATTTATTTGAGACATTTGTGGAGGAAAGTGAGTAAAAATCAATTTACTCAATCACATATGCACATGCAGCATCGAGGGATGAAGCCTTGGCATTCACCACCAGGATGACCTTCGCTTGCACACTTCTCATTGCACTTGTCGCTCTCAAAGCATGCTGCCTTGAAGTCGGCGCTTGGTTTATAATAATCTGCCTTTGCTCTTTGCACACCCACATCTGATCCATTCATTCATTTCACATCATTTCATTACCACAATATTATTATTTGTCATGCTATTATATCGTATTGTAAATGTATATGTATCTTACCAGCAGGTAAGACTAGGAGGACAAAGAACATAAATCCGACTGTTTTCCTCTCCTATTCACTAGTAGAAAAATGACATTTAAAGGTGGGATATCATCGCGGTTAAAAATGAACCGCATTTAAAAACAACATGGTTGCATTTTTGAAATTAAGTAAGACTATACCAGCACGGTTCAGGCAAAAACCGCGATAATAGGTCACAAATAATTTATTTTTGAAAACTGCAGGGAGATACAAACGCGGTTGTTCCAAGAACTGCGTTTGTATCTGCAAAACAATTTTTAGATTATTTTGCAGGAGGATACAAACACGGTTGCCACTAACAATCGCGTTTGTATCTTTCTGCAAAATAATTTAAAAATTGTTCTGTAGTAGGATACAAACGCTGTTGTTAGTGGCAACCATGTTTGTATTCTACATACAAACGCGGTTGCCACTAACAACCGTGTTTGTATGTCTTCTTTTAAGGCTCAGACTAAATTCCCTCCCTCGCGTGCCCCCTGTTTCATCTTCGTCTTACCTTCGCCTCCCTTCGCTGCTGCTTCCCTTCCCTTTGCCTCCCTTAGATTAAATAATGTTTAACAGATGAGCTTCCTCTTCCTCTTCCTCAAGTGCATTGTCTTCCTCTCCCTCTCATTGTCCTAGCATTGCCTCTTCCTCTCCCTCGCCTTTTGACCAACCTCTCTCTCGTCTCTCTCTCCGCTGTTTCGCTTTTGCGGCCACCACCACCACGTGGAGGTTCTTTCACAGCCACCACCACCACGTGGAGGTTCTTTCGCAACCACCACTACCACCACTCAGACCTCCACCACCACGTCTCTCTCTCTCTTTGACATTTTCTTCTTCTACCGCCGCGACACACACCACCATTGAAGGCTATCTCTTTCTCTGTCTTTATCCAATTTTTTTTCTGTTTAACTTGATTCTATATTTTCAGGTCTCTACCATTGTTGAGTAGACTCTTTTCCACCATAGTCGTGCACACGCTGCCATTGTCTCTAATTTTCAGGTTCGTCCACTCAATATTTCTATTTAATTAATTTACTTTGTTGGTGCTTTATATTAGTTTGTACACTAGGATGATGTTAGAGAGACCTAGATTATAG
>Ga0209489_100828_pt1 | contig 61773 bp, 33 predicted proteins | sample SiratrowhiteBW_FD_187527 | JGI IMG/M metagenome (GOLD analysis project Ga0209489, IMG submission 187527) | Root nodule microbial communities of legume samples collected from California, USA - Siratro white BW (SPAdes) (version 2) | ecosystem: Host-associated > Plants > Roots > Nodule | place... | reverse complement strand
AAAAATAACAAACATATATATATATATATATATATATATATATATATATATATATATATATATATATATATATATAAAGTACCTATTTTTAGTCCATGAAGTCAAATAAAGTTTCATCAATATCATCTTCAGGCAAAATAATTTCTTCCTTAGAGTAGAAGGTTTATTGAATATTGTGACAGACATGTCTTTCCTAACCCAATTCAGTTCACCGTCATTGTTTGTAGCATTTACTTCGACACCATTTGACTGGTCACATTGCTCACCCATGTTAAATAAATCTATTGGAAACTTTTTCAAAGCATAATGTCTATTTTCATCTAAAGGGTCTTTGATGTAAAAGCATTGCTGGACTTGAAAATCTAACACAAAAGGATCATTTTGGTCAACTTTTCTGTTGAAATATACACTAGTAACTCTATATTTGTCCTCTTCAACCTCAAACCAATCACATTTGAACATGAAAAACTTGAAATTACCATAATAATCTAACACAAATATATCTTTGATTGAACCATAATATGTTATGGGTTCATTTTTTGGATTATCATCCTTTGCACTTGCAAAACATGAAGTCCATGAAACCAATGTTACACTAGAATTTTGAGTTTTGTGTTTGGCATCCCGCTTCATAGTATGAAATCTGTATCCATTAATAAGGTAACCTGAAAACCTCTTTGCAACATTAACTGGTTCTCTAGAGAACTCTTTAATTTGAGATGGCACATCTTCTTTCAAAGCTCAAGTTTTGAACCATTCACTAAATTATTGACTTCGTGTTTTGGCCTTCCCCCATTTCCCTCTTTTATTGGGTCTATTAACACTCTCATCAATTTCTGTACAGAAACAATGATATATTATAGGTTAAAACTATATAAAAACCTTACATTTATAGGAAACTATAAAAGAATAGGAAAGAATTATCATACCTAATGTACATGTTGATTTCATCACAATTGAATAAGAAGTATCGATGAGCTTGGGCTTTCATTGTCAAATCTATAGAAAATGGTTTACCATTATTTTTCCCCCTATAGGGCGCCCAAGATTTGGGAAATAATCAATTGCATCTGCGTCACATAAGTCATTATGGTCATAATTACGAAACTCTCTATTTAATCTTGTTTCTACACCTGTATGCAAATATCTTGAGCAAAAAGTCAAAGCTTCTTCCTCCAAATATCCTTCAGCAATAGAACCTTCAGGATAAGCTTTATTACGAACATAACTCTTCAATATGCATAAATATGTTTCAATAGGGTACATCCATCGAAATTAAATGGGGCCTCCTAACCTCACTTCATTTGGCATTGTGCTTCTTATTGTCACAAGTAGTAAGTAATGTAACATGAAATGTGCATCATGACTCTTATAACCAGATATTTTATTGTTAGTAACATGCACACACTTTGAAATATTTGATGCAGTTCCATCTAGTAACTTCGCATCCTTAAAAACACCACAAAAGGTAGTTTTCTCATGAGCATTTAGTGAAAAACAAGCTGCTGAAAACTCTATCCGACCTTTACCAATGTCCTTTGGATGAAGATCTTTTCTTATTCCCATACTTTGCAAATCATAACGAGCATTAACATGATCTTTTGTCTTCCCTTGAATGTCCAAAAGAGTGTCCACAATACTATCACAAACGTTTTTGTCAATGTGCATGACATCGAAATTGTGACGTAATTTATTTGTCACCCAATAAGGCAACTCAAAGACATTTAATCTCTTTTTCCATGGACCATCACTAGTTTTTTTTGCATTCTTTCCAAAAAGATTTATGAAATCTTTTAATATTTCTAGGATTTCCGACCCTTCTAATTTGTGTGGTGTAGACCTAAGTTCTTTTTTTCCCATTAAAAGACTTCTTATTAGATCTCCAAGGATGGCTCATTGGTAAAAATACACAATGGTCCATATAGCGCATTTTATGGCTATGTTTCAAGTAGGTTGAATTAGTGTCATAATTACAATATGCACAAGCTAATCTTCCTTTCGTGCTACAACCTGACAACATAGCATACTCAGGGTAGTCACTAATCGTCCATAAAAGAGTTACACACATTTGAAATGTTTCATTTTTTGAAGCATCATATGTCTCCACTCCGAAGTTCCATAAATCTTTCAGCTCATGAATCAGCGGTTGAAGGTAGACTTCAATATCATTTCCTAGTAATTGTGGACCAGGAATCAACGAGGACAACATTGTATATTCAGGTTTCATGCACACCCATGGCGGAAAGTTGTACACCACCATCATGACAGATCATGTGCTATGTGATATGTTCATCATCCTAAATGGATTAAAGTCATTACTTGCCAAACCAAGTCTTACATTGCGGGAGTCAACAGAAAAATCTCCATGGAGTTTATCAAAACTCTTCCAAGCTTCACCATCAGCAGGATGTCTCATTTTCCCATCCTTGGATCATTCTTCGTCATGCCACCTCGTTGACTTAGCAGTATTTGAACACATAAAGAGCCTTTGAAGTCTAGGAATCAATGGAAAGTGTAACAATACTTTAGCAGGAACTTTATGCTCATATTTTGGCTCCTCAAACTCATAATTGTCTTTAGGAAATTCCTTCCATCGTGAAGATTTACAAATACTACAAACATCCAGACTCTCATTCTCTTTTCCAAAATAACATGCAATCTTTTGGATATGCATGAATCTTTTTATAATCAAGTCCTAAATCACTAATCATAGCCTTCGTCTTGTTAAAAGATTTAGGAATATTCAAGTTAGGCATGGTCTCTTTTAGTAATTGTAAGAGATCAGTGAATGAAGAATTGCTCCAACCATGGAGACATTTCAATAAATATAACCGAATGTTGAAGGATAAAGTGGAGAAGCTTTCACATCCAGGGTACAGTTCTTTATTTGCATCATTAATTAAATCGCAGAACTTTCTAGCTTCATTGTTAGGGCCCTCTTTGATTCCTTTTGTTTCTACCACATTTTTGAATGTGTCATACAATAATCCATCTATATCATCTCTTGAATCTATATTATCTATCATGTCATCATAACTTCTTTTCGTATGAGAAGGTATTTCCTCTCCATGGTGAATCCAAATATGATAGCCTTTTACAAAGCCCTTGACTATTAAATGCTCGTAGATTACATTTCTTCTTGCCCAAAGACTGTTTCTACATTTGGTGCAGGGACATAAAATCTCAAGCCCCTGAGTTCTTCCTCTAGTATAAGCAAAATCCAAGAATGACTCAACACCATTTATATACTCTGGGCTAAACCTTGGAAATTTAGTCCACTCTTTGTCCATCACCTTTAATATAAAATATGAAAAAATGGTATGAATAAAAATTTAATGATTATAAATACTATACAATCCTTCAATTTATATTTTCAGAGGAGAAATAAAATTGATAGGTGAATAGTTTTATTACTATAAGGTCAATTAAAAAGAATTTAAATTAATATAACTACTCATCAATAACAAATAACAACTAAGAGGAATAACAAGAATAAAATTATAATTTCCGTATTAAAAATGAAGTTAAAAGAGAGTAGATAGACATTAGAGTTTGGTGAGATAAACAAATTGAGAGTTGAAAGATTTTAAAAATAAATAAAGAAAGGAGTAGGTATTCATATACAATAATGGAAAGGAAGTCTTTTTGTTGTTTATTAATTATTTTATTATAATTGTAAAGGAAGTTTGTGGTGAATAATAATATTCTTAAAATTGTTTTTGTTTTTGGTTTTATAGTAAATTCCTTGAATACGGTATAATTATGTAGTAGGACTTGAATTTATTAGGTGTAATATTTTGAGTAAGGTTATGCGGCTTGAGTATAGAAAATAAAATTGGAGTAAAATAAAAAAAAATAATAATGCTATAGTTACAGAAAAACCTCCACTATTGATAAAGTATACAATCAATTTGAATAATATTTTATTTATGTTTTCACCTTTATAAGAAAATAACTAAGATTTATTATATTTGATAAAAAAATATAATAGGTAATTAACAGAAATAGTAAATGTTATATCCATTGCCGACACCGATCTATATAGAAAACAACCATTTTGTATATTAAAAAATTTAAATATTCCCTTAACAATTTTTTTTTAATAATATAATTATATATATTAGTATCTTTAGTTAGAAAATAAAAACATAATTAAAATATTAATATAATTGACCAAGAAATATTTTACTTCCCCTATCAAGATATAATTTGTTGTATAAATGGAGACATGACCCATACCTAAAAGATGAAGAAGATTGAAAAGTTTAGCACTTTTATCATTCCAGCTAGGAGGAAAAGTTCAACGATAGGGTTTGCAAACTATGGGAGGACTCATATAAATATGAAACACATTTCAATTAATATTATAAGGCTACTTGTAAGCTTTTCAAGATCATTTGCCAAGAACATCAATTCATAATAAATGTTCATACCATAAAAAAGTGAAAGAAAACTCCTTTAATAGTCAAGAACGTGGACAATACGGTACCACGTTTGTTACACTTCTGTCACAGAAATTTAATAAATGTTGATTTTAAAGTTTGAAATTTAATCTCTATCTGTATCTCTCTATCAACTACTGGAACTCATATGGAACATTTAGAACTTTGAATAATTAGCTGAACTCACCTACTAAACATAGCATTATCTGATGGCGAAAAGTGAATTAATACTATTTAACTTCACAGAGTAAAATTATACTTATGTAACTCTTCACAAAAGACAATATCAATAAACTTTAGAATTTAGATTTCAACATATCATAACTTACAAAGCATGGTCATGAAGTGAAAACAATATTCATAACAAAAAATTTTCAAAGTCCTGGCAGTAAAGTGTTTGATTTTGCATATTACACCAACTGAAATTGGAAAAGTAAAGGTTACCATGAAGAGAAGATCACTTATTTTTCCCTCCCTTGGAAACCATCTTGCGTCTAGAGGAGATAAAAGCCAAATTGGAGTGTGAGATACAAGATATGCTGAGCATCCCAAGGCTACTGCAACAAAGCCAAAAAAAACGCAAATGTTGAATTCCAAAATGCTTATTATATGCTTATTAAAAGGGCCAAAAAGTGAAACCAAGATGAGTCAAACCAAAAGATTTTCTTAGCTAGTTTATATATTTTTCAGATTACTGTTTTCTTACAAAAGAAGTACTTGCTACCTCGAACAAATCATTCAAATTGGGTCTCACCAAGTCTTTCTCCAATAGCAAATTTTTTACAGGAGTTTCTATTTATCATGTATGTCGAAATAAACACTTTGTATTAGAGTTGATTTTATACACAAATTCGTATTATAATAAAATAGTACTTTTGTTGATACAAAATTGTTGAAAAAAATTCCAATTAAACATGGTCTAAAAGTATTGTGTTGTGAACAATGGAAAAAAGCTAATAGTACGAGCAGCATAGTAAAGAGTAAAGTAATAACGTGAAAATACAGGAGTTGGAGAGTTGATAAGAATGGCATAAAACCAAGAATGGAAGAGCAGACAAATGATCGATTCCAGGAAGGGACAACCAAAAGAGCATGGAAACCCAATTGCTTTATTTTCACTCCTTTAAACACAGTGACAATCATAAACAACATCATCTCTTCCAACCAGTCATTGTTTTATTCCCAAACAAATCAAAAGATCCAAAAATGGGGTTTACTTCAAACCAAGATCAAGGCAGATATGAAATGCATTAATTGATGAAGATGAATATCACAATGCATATGCTCTATAAATAGTTGCACCCTTGAGTGGGGGGTTTAAGCACAATGAAGTTTCTAACAATAAGCGTTGGAGCAACAAATTAATAGGATAGTTATGATGTGGAATGGCTGAAGCAACTCTAACTGGAATCTGCACACAAAAATATCACAACATGGAGACAGAAACCTAACCATGCATTTCAGTTCTGAAAGCTGAAACCCTGAAATACATATTAAAATTTTTTTCCTTTTCGATTATTGTCACTTGAACCCTAAAATTGTTTTCCATCTCATTTTCATAATGAAAACAGTGAAAATAAATGTCATAAAATACCTAAATCTGATGTTTCACACTCCTTCACCTCTAATTGTGCTAAAACGTTCTTCGATCGTGGAGGAGTTGACCAGAAAAAAGTGTGAACGGAGGAGAATGAAGCAAACGGTGGAGCTGAGTGGGTGAATCGATTGTGGTAGAAAATGAGTGGGTGAAGACACAATAATGAAATAGGAATAAATGGTGGAGGTTTAGAAAATGGGTTCGAAATGGTGGAGAACCCGTATAGAAGAGAGCACGATTTTGGCAAATTTTGAGATTTCGTAAAGAGATTGAGCGCACTTTTATTTTAGTATTATTTTTATTGTGTCTTTAGTAGTATTAATTTTTAGAATTATATTAAAGGTACTTTAAACCAGATTTTGTAAAACGTTGTTTAAAATATCTACATTTTTAAAAGTATGGGCTAAAGTAACTTTTACTTATCTACGTTTTGTACGCGTTGTCTAAAATAAATAGACAATGCTTTTCACCTATACCGTGATTATTTATGAAATAAAACCTACGTTTTAGGTAACATGTAAAAACCGTTGTCTATATTAGTTTTAGGAAACATTTTTTCGGCTGTTGCGATAAAATTGTTGCCTAAAGTCAAAAATGGTGTAATGCTTGTAATGTAAATTTAAAAAGGATATAACGACTATATATAATCCGAACTAATGAAAATTTTGCACTTAGTTTGAAAGTCTTACAACCCACGAAACTTAGTTATTATTATATATTTTGAATGTTTCTTGGCATTGAAACTATTTTGTGAGAACGTGATTTGTTGAACCTCATTTTTTTATAATAATCATCTCTAAACTTTTTTGTTTTAAGCATTATAAAGAAGGAGAAGATTGTTAGGGAAAAGACCAACACCCATGATTTTTATTAAGTGTTAAAAACAACTAATTATAAAACATGGTTATGCTTCATTTGTAAGACGATGACTTCAATTCAATAAAAAGATCACATAAGATGTAAGTGTTTCTTCTATCACGACACAATATCGATGTCTTCTTTCTATGTTTGATAAAGAACGAATATGTTTAGATGATACGTGCATGGATATAAGCTAACATCGTACTACACACACACACACACACACACATATATATATAGATACTTATTCTATGTTGTACGGAATGTTCGTTACTTTCGTCTACCAAGAAGATCCATTCAAGCTCAAGTCACATCAATAATCTCTTGGATAAAGAGCTAAATTTGTTTTTCTTCAACAACTCCTTGATGCTACAATTGTCAACTCTAGAAAGAATATTTATGTTTTAGACAAAATCAAGGAAAGACACACAATCTAAGAAGAGATAAGTACATCCAACTACTAAGATGTTACGTAAAGAAGAGAAAAGAAGTTAATGTTACATGGAGTACATTTAATGCATCCTTCACAATCAAGCTCATCAAATGAAATGACAAAATTCAAGTAGTTAAAGATACTCAATGACCAAAAATGGATTTGCAACAAATATCAAACTTTCAAGGGCATAGAAAATCTGGACAGAGTTTTAGTCTATTTAAAGTCATTCATTAAGAAAAAGAAGAGAGACCACGTTGCATAGTGTTGAAACTCTGTCCAGATCTTCTATGCACCTAAAAATCTTCAAATAAAACATTATTCGTGTTCACTTAGCTAATTAGAAGAAAGAACATAACCTCATGTATGTCGGAACAACTAGCTCTATAATGAGGGGTTGAATGGAGCTTGAAATAAATTTCTTGCAAACAAAAACAGAAAGTAAAATCGTCCACCAATAATAGGTAAGCACAGATAAATCAATTTTATATTGGTTCACCCTAATCTCTTGGGCTATGTTCAGTTCTCCCTTGAACAAATCGTTTAAGAGGTTCAACTATTCTGTGAACATTTACAATGAGTATAAACTTCTCCAAGTTACAACGAGTCCACAAATCTCTGTAGGTTATCACAAATACACAAACCTCTGTAGGTTATCACAAATACAAAAACCTTTGTAGGTTATCACGATTACACAAACTTCTCCAGGTTGTCACGAGTACACAAACCTCTCCAGGTTATCACGAATACACAAACCTCTTAGATCATCACGAGTACACAAAACTCTGTAGGTTATACCATTCCCAATCTCCCTCTAAGATTAAGACCACTCAAGATTGAAAGAAACACTCTCAAAAGAGAGAACAATCAAAGTTCACAAGGGTTACTTCGCAATGATGAAGAATTACACAATACTTTTGCACAACCCAAAACTCTAGATGCTCTCAATAACAGATTAACAGTAGTCACTCAAATACTCAGTAGATACTCTAATTATTCAATATATTAGACATTGCATTTCTCTTTTTGGCTTCTTGTTCTTCAACTTAAAATTGTTCCTCTATATGGAACTTTGTAGAAACTAGTGGTTTGATGCTTGAAAAGAAAACTTTTGATTCTTCCAAAGATTAATCTAGATTGACGGATCATTTGGTGGTTATGCTTGGAAGTATTTTTTTAATTTTGATTCTACATTAAACTTGATTAATTTTGTATAGGAAATAATTCAACATAACATACAACAATTATATTTAACAGAATCATCAATAATTTGAATTTGAAAATAGTTTCCATAAATTGCAGCCAAGTGAAACATTGAACCATTAGTTGATTTTGGTCTAGTTAAACTCTTTGATTTTCAGATTTAATGCAAAAATTAAATCATCAATCTGCAATAGAAAATTTTAAATTGTTATGTTGGATGGGTTCAAAAGATACTTGGTTTTAGCCAAGAGTGATTGGGTTTCAAGAATATTCTGTTTTAGCTAGGAATGACAAGGTCCAAAGAATACTCACTTTTAATCAGGAGTGGTTGCAAACAATACTCAAGGGGTTAACCAGGATTGGCCACATGTCCAAAAATACTCAAAAGGTTAGTCGAGTGTGGTTGCAAGCCCAAACAATACTCAAGGGATTATATTGGAGTGGTTACGTTCCCAAACAATACTCATGTTGTACTTCATTCATTAGTGTGCTTAATGGAACTTAATTTGTTTATTAAGAACTAGATGTAGTTATGTCAAATGAACTCGTATAAAAATATAATGTGTAGTTCTATTTCCCTTTATCTCTTTTACTTTCTATATGATTATTTGTACTAATCTAAAAGGGAGAGTCGCTATAAAAACTAATTTAGATTTTTTTTAAACAAGTGAATATGTTAAACTAAAGTTATGTGTGACACACATCATTGGACACAATCCTTATTTAGAAAATTGTTGATAGATCTCATGTAAAAAAAATCATCTCTTATTCTTATGTACCAAATTATACCTTACGAAAAACTTTAAAAATAAACAAAAAACACACTTCAACCCTCCCTTCTTGTGTTTTGTTTTTCTTCCTTAGACGTTTGACCATGTTTTTGGTCTAGTTAAGCATTAAGAGTGTCCAATGCTTAAATTTATCAAAAACTTGGAACCTTCCAATGATGGGACTTTGAATGAACCCCAACAATTTGCATAGACATAATCCAACATGACCTTGCTCTGTACAACTATTGAAAATTTTTGTTGGATTGAGAACCTAATGTGGCCAAAAGTTATATGTGATAGCTAGGGTGAAACTCTTTCTACTAAGAGTGTATTAGCCCAAGCTCCATGATTGTTGCGACTTGAACCACCTGACCTCAAGTACGAGACAACTGATGTACCCTACAACAATTTGTCCCTCAATGATTGCCCTTGCTACGAATCAGACTCGTCAATTGTGACTTGACCCACTCAACTTCTACAATAAGACAATTATACAACCTGTTACAATCCCCTAAAACCCACTGAGAATAAATTAGTGACCTTGGTTTTGATACCCATTATGGGATTTAGTTCTTACTAATAGGTCAAAAGTTATAATTGATAGTTAAGTCATAAATATTTCTACTTAAGAGTGTAGCAGTCCAAATACAAAGATTAGATTATGACTTGGCTTACTTGACTTCTGCCATAGGACAATTAATGCATCATGCAACAAGTTTTGCTCATTTTTCTTTCCAAACATGCACTCACAAAAAGGAATGTTTCCACCTTCTAGTTACCCAGTAAACTTTATTTGGACTAGATTTCCAAACTACAACTACTTATGTGATTTAGACGCATATGTCATAGAGTATCAAATGAGATACCATGCTAATAAAAGAAAAATCAGAACAGGTGTCATACAACATGATGGTTGCAGCCTCAAGCACGACTATAGATGACCCTTGAAGGAAATACACATTCCCGTCTCTAACTCCCTGTATCACAACAACATCATTCCTCCATTTTTTTCTTTGCCATTGCACCCTCAACATGACACAAGTAGTCCTTGATATTTAAGGCCCCAATGGATATAAAGTTGTTCTTAAACTCTAGGATCTATCTAACACTAGTTAGTGGTCTAACTATATAACCATGCATCCTTATTCGAAAGCATGTACCAACCATGCATAAAGTATGATTTCCTATAAACACGTTACCACCTTTGAACTCTTCAAATGTGGTAAACCAACCCTATGAGGACTCATATGAAAGGAACAATAAGAGTCTAGTACTTATTGGTCAGACGACTGTTTCCTAGATGCCATAACTAACATTTGTCTTCATTATACTAAATGTCTTTTTGCAGAGTAATTGCTAGTTGATTTTGTTTCCACTATCTTGGATAATATTTTCTCCTATGTCCTAATTGTTGTCAATATTTATAGAGATATTTTAGACCAACCTTCGTCTTCCTTTGCTTCTTGACCTTCTTATCTTTCTTAAAGACTACCAACCTAGAAGGTGATGCATCTTCATCATTCAAAAATGCTTTAAGGTGTAGTTGTCTTGTATAGAAGCTTAACTTAACCTCTTCAAGTATGACATAATCCTTTCCTATACGCAAAGAATTTACCAAGTTTTCGTAAGACAATAAAAAGAGAGGCTAGCAAAATCATCATCATATCTTCATCTTCGTCTACTTGATGTCTATGTCTTGGAGTTCCATCAAAATATAATTCGGAAAGGTGAATCTTGAGTTACACACTTTCCTTTATACTAGTCCAAAGAGCCCCCTCTTTAACAACAACTTACTATATATGAACTTAATCATGAATATCTTCTCCACCCTCAACCACAAAGTTGTTAATGTCTTCTCATGTATAACGTCATAAAGACCTTTACCTAACATAATTAGAAGGACCATCAAATTCTTCCTACTATTCTAAAACATGTCTCTCTATGTATGATGTATTCCCTAAAAGTGGTGCCCACACACCTTGATCTTTGAGCAAAGCTCTCGTTGATTCTCTAGAGAGGTTGGAAATGTTCTTTCTCTCTTTGATCTTGAAATTGATAGTAGTTTTGATACCAGTTTATTGTGCATTGAGTGCTAAATAAAAGTGTCCAAGAACAATAAAGAAACTACCAAATTATAAAACAAATCACAAATATTGTAATAAAAAACCAAAAACAAATACAAAGATAGAAATTAATGAAATGTTTTGTGCATTACTTATGATTACAACAAAAAAAAAAACCAACTAAATCAAATAACTTATATACAAAACTAATTAGTTAGCGGATGATACCACTCTTAATCATTGTACAAATTTCCTGTATTTTATTTTTCTGAGTATTTTGTTTTTGGCATATGTTCAATGTTTTTTCTTTTAAGCGTTGATTCTCATGTTGTTTTTTGACAATAAATAAATAAAATAAAATAAAACGAGGCATTTGGGTGCTTCAATCTTTTTAAAAAAGACCTCAATTGAATCAGAGGTTGGTTCTCATCAAAGATAACAAAATATAAAGTATACTACCTACAACTATTGATAATTTTACATTGTCTCAGTTTTCCAAATTTTCTCCTCATTCAAAATCTTTTTCTATACAAAAGTCTTTACCCTCTTATCAATTCTGCAAAATATAGAGAATGAACCAGCTGTTATTTTTTGCATATGCTTAGCCTTTTTGTTTAATTTCTGTAAATTGTTGCATAATGAGTTCAGCTATAGCAATTCCACATATTGGTTGAACTATAGCACCACCACTTATCATTGACGTGATCAGTTGCCATAGGTCATTTGGCTAACTTTGACTCGTCCATTGCTACTGTTCTGAAGTAGTGGATTTTAAGCCTAATTCAACCTTATAAAATCGGCTTGTAAGGTGAGATTTGCACCCAGTTATAAACTATTAAAAAATCTTATCTCTAGTCGATGTGGAATCTTCAACACCCCCTCACACCGAGACTCTTCAACTCGTGCGTGGAACTATATATTTATCGGTTGTCTGATAGTGGCCCGATAGCAGGTGGCCTGATAATCCAAGAATATTGCTAGGATGGACTCTGATACCATTTTAAGAAATGGACTTTAAGCCTAACTCAACCTTACAAAACTGACTTGTAAGATAAGGTTTGCACCCACTTATAAATTATTGAAAGACTTTACGTCTAACTGATGTTGGATCTCCAACAAGTGTCACATGCTACTCTATAATAATATTTAATTTAGTCTTGACATCTTCACACAGTCTGATTTCTATGCCCAATGTGTATGCTTTCCTGCATGCCAAGACTTATATGTATAAGCTTAAAGACTTCTAAATTAAGCAGTCTCAATCTGGTTAGCTTAAATAGACGTAAACAATTACATTAGTCCATACGTTTAATTTGTATATCAGTAGGTATCATATGCATATTCTCATATTAATACTACACAGCTTGTCTCAAATGGAGAAAAAGTTACGAAAATTGATGTGTAAAAGAGATGAAAAATATATTTGAATCTCATCTCATACTTTTCCTATATCTAGTGTACTAAAGTCATATGGTTATTTTTAATAATGAATCCTAAATTTAAGTAATTAAAATCCCACGTATTGAAACAATGAGAAATAAAATTATTATTTTGATCAAAATTAATCTCTCAATTCGTACATTCTCCTACCACTTTCCTCCGAAAAGCAAACTCCTAAAATTTATTTAAATTGAAAAATCTATCTTAAAGAGTCATTACACGAAACTATATGAACTACAAATTAATTTTTTCGCACATTAATTAATTAAATGGTTATTTTTATGATACAACAAGTAATCAAGAAGCCCCTCTAATTTTTATCTCATGAATCTTGTTGCTTTATGATCAAAAGTGTTTCCGCTATGATCTGCTCTGTATAACGTTCATAAAGTTCCCAGATCAAAAACAAAATTCAAAAAGTATATCATTTGATCAATAAGAAGTGATTCACTCACTTTGATAAAGTATTTCTTTATATGATTTCTCCTGAAAAGTCACTCACTTGCATAACATCCCAAATCTTAAAAGAAGAATAAGAAGTGTTGTTTCTTATACATTTTCCTTCAATTATTTTCTCAGTCTGTTTATGTTAAAACAAACACTTTCTATGAAAAAAAAATGTTAAAGAAGTTAACGATAATAATTTATCCAGCATATGTAACAATATGGTAATTGAAAATCTATTTCCTAAATTCAAGTTTTCCGAAGCTACACTACGCATACGGTATATAATATGTTATAGATATTTTATCGTAACAAGTGAATCAATCTTTATAATTTGGTGTATAGTAGATAATATATCTTTAAAAAAGCTAAAGTCAAGAATACAAGTAAAGTTGTTGAAATGAGGGAAAGTTGTGAAGACACAGCTCGGAATACATAGGGATAAATCTAAGTAATGTATTCGATCGAAACCATATTCAAAAGCTTATACAGTTACGTATATTATAAAGTATTTGATTAAAATATTTTCAGCCAGTAACTTTTGCTTTGTCGGCAAAATCATGCATTGTTGTTAGATATCTCCAAAAGACGAAGACCCTTTTTAGGTTAAGAATGGATCAAGGTTTCGAAGAAAATGAACGCATATATTTCGAGTATGATCAAGGAAAAGGAAAAGATTCCTTCTTCCTCCACCCCATGACTTTCTCCTGCAACATAACATAAGGTTTGGGAAATATAAAAAATATCTTTCCATGCAATGTCGTTGGAAAAATTCTGGATTAAATGATTCTAAAAGTTTTGAGATTATACAATTTTAAAGTTGAAAATTCTGGTCTTTACATTCTGAATTACATAATTTAAGATTATTTAACATTTTGGATTGAAAATTATGATGCATTTTCAAATATAAATATTATTAAAAATAATAATATTAAATTGTGAAATTCAAATTATAACTCCAAGATTTTTAACTTCTAGATTATAAAATTTAAAATTAAGTATTTTTCATGCTGGATTAATCAAACTCGAACTTCGTTTTCTATAAAAAAAAATAATTTGAAAGTGTTTTGTAATTAGGAATAGAGATTTTTCTATAAAAAAAAATAATTTGAAAGTGTTTTGTAATTAGGAATAGAGATTTTCAGTTGGTAATAATTTGCTGATTTATTTTCTCCATGTGTAGATGGCTATGCTCATAGAGTATCATGATATCTGCATTATGAGGAGCCAAGCTTTTTTCAGGACTACCCAAGGATTTTGAAACCCCTCAGTAAATATATCCTAATTATACTGAATTCAATGCCATGTGCCCTCTGTAGATATCAATTATATACTTTCGGGATTATAAAATACTTTTGGATTAACTTTTTCTATGAAAAATATTTTATAAAAAGTAAAGTTATTGATTAGGTAATTTTGAGTAAAAAATTTAATTCTAATTTACAATTCAGTATTATTTATTTTCGATATTATTTAATATTTTGACATTTTAACATTTTAATTTAGTTTAAATATTAAATAAAATTTAGAATTATGTAATTTGAAATATAATATTGGAATTTTTAATTTTATATTTTGTAATCCAAAAACTTTTCAAATCATTTAATCGGAAGTTTTTCCAACAAAATTGCATGAGAGGGTACTTTTCACATTTCCCACACCTTATAGATGTGGAGGATTAAACCATGGGAGTGCAGAAAGAAAGAGTTGAAAAGGCCCAAATGTGTTGCCTTTTTTTTTGTGTGAACTCCTAGGCCTAAATGTGTTTTCAATTCGTCAAAAAAGAAAAGGACAATTGATTCCTGGATCTTACGAATTCCAACCTGCACCGTATTAGTTTTTGAAATTTCAAAAATGTCCTTAACATTTAATTTCAAATCCGTAAAAGAGGTATTTTCTGGAATATGATTTCTGGAAAATAGATTTTGGAATATAAATTTTACATTTTGAAATATACTTTTTAAATACATTTTCTAGAATTTTCCAAAAATAAGTTCTAAATTTTAAATCTAGAAGCCATTGAATTATAAGATAAGGTCTTAATCATTTAATTCAGTGATATGGTGCAGGTTAAAAAATATATGGTGTAGAAAGCAAGTGTCAAGGAAAAGCCATTCTGTTTAGGATGGTTACTAAATTCATGAGCTGACGTCACAGTTCCTTCATATAGGATTGGACTTTTATTTGGTAAAGAGTATGGAAAAATATCCATGGTTGAAATGATCGCGTGGACTAAGGTCATTATCAACACTAAAAATAAATTCTGGTCATTTTTTTCTGATTATTGAAACCCTAAAACTCTTCCTTTCTGATTATTGAAACCCTAAGATCATTTCTTCAATTGTTTGATACAGATTATGTTATGTATTTATATCATTCAAAAAGTATATATTATTGCTAGGGTTTAGTGCAAGGGAACTTTTCGTAAAAAAAAAAGAAAACTAAGGAAGTCGAAGTTAAAAAGGTTACTTTTTTTCATCTTTATTTTTTTAATCAAATAAAATTATTAAAAATAATATTTTAAATAATCCAATAAAAGTAATATAACTTTATTACTAAAGTTTTTAAAGTTGGTTAAATTTGATTAACATTAACCCACCTCAATTGTGTAAATTTGGACCAAGTCCACTTAAGACCCAGTTTATCTAAGTTGGATTTAGAAAATAGTAACCCACTTTCCTTAATTACTACACATATTTCATGTACTACTATTATAAAATAATAGAAAAGTAAAATAAAGATAACGGTATAAAGAATATAGCTGTCAAAAAGTAGAAAGAATATATGTCACTTTCAACAAATTTTGTAAATTAAAGAGTTTTATTTTTAATTGGTTTATGTTAGACAATCCAATAACCCATAATGGGGCTTCGGTACTATTTCTAAGCTCAAATAAATAAAGCCGATTTGGATTGGCTCAATTCTTTTGAGTATTTTGATAACTATTTTTTTTTATTTCATAAAACTTGTTCTAATTCAGAAAAATCAGTTTCGTCTTTCTTTTAGAAAAAATAAGTTTTTCTTTTTTTAAAAAAATAGTAATTTTTTCTGCTAAACACATCATGCTTCTCTTATTTTCCAGAAACATTTAAATAAATATTCTAAAAAAATATTTATGGTCAACCAGATATATCTTAATAATCAAATAGGAACCACATGTTTCTTAACATTGATAATTTTTTTTACATCAAACGTTTTTCAAGTGTTAAAAAAAGGAAAATATATGATAAAAAGTTTTAAATAATTTAAAATGTAATGTTGAACAAAGAGGATCAAATGCATACTTACAAGGTTTTTAAGTTGTTATGGAATTTAAAGATAGCTCCATCGGCATTGGTGCATGTATAGAGATTATTGTTGGATAGCCTTCCAACCAGGGCCAACCTAGTTAATAGAGACATCCAACTAACGAATATGTTGTGTCTATTATGTCATGAAGGTGTGGAAACTAGTCAACATCTCTTTTGGTACATCTAAAGTGACACAAAAAGTTTGGGATTAGTGCGACAGGTGGGTTGGGAATGCAACAATTAGACATAAATCTCCTAAAACTCACTTTCTGAGTTTTTATAAAATAGAAAGTGAGTTTTTATAAAATAGGCCTACAATAGCATGTAACAGAGATATCATACTAACCACATGTTATGAAAATAAAGAAATGAATAGAAAAAGAACAAAAAAGAACAAAGGATATGAGAGTGAAAATATATCTCTTGTTGTTTTCACCGAATTCACTAATTTTTTTAAAGTCGTAGAAAAAGACCTTGTTGCTGAATTTTCATTAAGGGTTATATTGGTTATTCGAACCTTAAGACACTATAGTTCGTATTCGTTCATAAATGTTCATTATCAATTTCATCTTCCATTCTCCTAAAAAAAGAATTTGAGAAAAATTTTGAATAATTTTTTAAACTTTTCACTAACGTAGAAGATGCTTCCATTACATGTCATGCTGGTTATCCTTTGTCTAGTTGCAATTACCCCACTCTTTATTAGGTTATATTGTGTGATTAAGATTCAAGTTCTCTCGAACCATCCTTTATTGTTTAGTGCCACAATTGAGAACGTATATATATTTTTGGATAATAAAAAATATATAAATTGAAATCACAAAAAGATACTTCAATCCTTTATACAAAAATAGCATACAAATGTAAGTCTTAAAAACCAGCTAAACACTCAAAGCTTCTCCCAATTCAATAACCTAAACGCAATGCTATGCACAATGAAAATTCCTTTAGTACATGTATTTTCATTACATATCCAACATAAGGAAAAACAATAGGTTGTTGTAAAACAACACCTAAACTAACTTCAATGACTAACCTAGCAAAACTTTTAACCTCCACAACAGCCAGCCGACACTGAACAAAACAAACAGAAAAGCAGGTGGTTAGCATGCATAGATTCCATCTTTATTTATTTAGGTGTACTCTCTCGTTCGTGTTATGGTATAAATTAAGCATAATTTCTAGATTAAGAATTCAAGGAACAAATCGCTTGTATGTCCTCGTTTTTTTCCATTCTAGTTTTGTAATAAATTGATACAAAAAGTTTAAGAAGTTGGCTATGGCATATAAAACAAACTAAGTGCGTCTTAAATTTTAAATTACATAAATATTTATGTCAGGTTATCCTATAATGTAACAAATATCAATTTACGTCACATAAAATTCACGTTAAATCCTTCTTTACACTATCAAATTTATGTCGGATTGCAAATTGATATAAAGAAAAATATATTTTACACTAGTAAATGTTAATAATTTTGATATTTGATGTCACCATTAATAATATTTTAATATTCATTTTTAAGAATATCTTACATCTAACGATCCTGAAATTGAAAAATATCAAATAATGTCTGAATTTGAGAGACATCAAAATAATGCGTTGCTATGTATAATCAAAAATAGGAAAAGGTGTGGGACGTATTTTCTTTTTCTTTTTTCTTCTCTTAAAGGAGGAGTTGGATCCTTATTTTTTATTTCCTTAGGATCGTGGCGGATCCAAAAAGGCAGAACACAATTTGTTTATTGTCACGTCTATTCACAATGAATGATATATTTTTATATAAGAAAGAGGTTCAAAAGAAAATGCAAGTGATGATGAAAAGGGAATCGTTTTGGATGATTTGTCAAACACTGATTTCAAATCGTAGTATTTATTAATAATTTCAGTGGCCTTAGTATTTTCTTGTATAGATTTTGAAGTGGTAACCCATTGTCTCTAGTGATAATGACTATATGCATCTTACTGTTAACCCCATCACGTGGTTCTGTCTTATTTGGGATACCATTCACCATCCAATCCAACTTCATTTGACTACTTTGTAGGTTTAAAAGTGGTGATTATGACAATGGAATTAATGTAATATAGTGTTTTTCTTTTTTTCTCTTCCTCACTTTTTATATGGAAGGCTTGATAACATAAACAATGCATTCCCATATTCACCCTCCCCCTTTTTTTCTTTCTTTTTTTCATCATGAATTAATCATACCCATCCAATGAAGGCATGCTTTCATAGATTTGAATCATTAAAGTGATCATTTTTATTTTGAAAAATAAATTATTCTCAAAATTTTTTATTAGAAAATTAATATGACTAAAACTTGTAATTAATACACACACCCACACACACACATATATATATATATATATATATGTATGAACAAAAAATTAAAATTAAAACGAAGATTTAAATACCATTTTTTTAAATTCATAATTTTGGTATTTCTTTATTTTATTTTATTTTGAAAATCGGGAGATTCAGTCAACTATTTTAGAAAATCTATAATTTGAATTTAAATCTCAATATGTTTCATTTCTTTTATTCTGGTTCAAGACCTAACATATTTATTTTGTAGTATCATAAAAAATATATAATTAATTAAAATGAAATAAATAAAAAATACAAACAAAATTGAAGATTGAAATAAAATGACAAATTTTCTAATATGTGTATTTTGAGATGGGAAATTCAGAATTGTGGATCGAGCAAAATAAATAATTGAAATTGTATTTTGCCTTAAAATTAATTATAATATTATTTTTTTTTCATTTTTTAATTAATAATCATTATTGTATTATTTTTAATTCCCTTATTCTTTTAAGGGTCAAATTAATTATATTATTTAGCCTTTACAATTTATGTCTAGTGTTAATGGGTTCCACCATTCCTTACTTTTTTCTCATACACTCTTGTAACTTTCCCAAGCTTCCCTTGTCAACTTTTACTCTTTTATAGGCTCCCTTGTGTACAATCAGGCTACTTGAATCTAATTTTGAAGTTTCTTGCATAGGATTAAAGATATGTTGGTTTGATCTGTGAAGCTTTGTGTTCTAAGCAAAAAATCTGGTTTGTGAATAAAATGAACTTTATATCAGAGCTGTTGTTTCTCTACAAAAATCCACCATTAAAGAGCTGATTTGAAGGCTCAACAGCATAATGCACAACAATAAGAACACATTAGAGAAGTTGGGAAAGGAAGTGGAGGACCAACCTGAAAGACACGAATTGAATAGGAGAGGAATCTGCATCATTCATGAAGATGGTGTAGCATAGTGTGATAGTAACATAATTCTTTTTTTTTTTTGGTATAGTTTATGTTTTATAAGTTATTTGAGAAAGAAAGTGGTAAAATATACTTACTTAAATAATATCATTTAAGAGTATTGAGGTTATTAGTATTAAATAAATAACTCGAAAAAGATGTGAAAATCTAATAAATTCGAATCATTCAGGATGAGTCGAAATAAAAAGAAAATCATTATATAAATGAAAGAGAAATCTCTAAAAATATTTAACTTTTAATGTTAGACCTTAAACCAACATGATGATAAAAGAAAACTTCAAACGAGATTCGAGTAACATCTACACCTTATTATTTTAAATTTAATTATATCAATTTATTTATATTGAAATGTGATTTATAATTTATTCTTTTTAATTAGGAGATTTTTAAATAGATTATTATGCTATCATTTATTTTGTTTTATTTTATCATTCGCCATACATCTGGTTTACTCATTACTTATCAACGTATTTCAGGAAAAAAATTAAAAGTAGTTAATATAATTTTAAAGTAAGATGTAGGATTTAAAGTTTTGGATATAATTTCTTGAGTGACTTAGTTTCGTTATAATTTAATCTTAATTGTTTTCAAATGTATGACAATTATACGATGACAAAAGAGGGGAAGATAAGATTTGACTTGAGTAAGGCACAAATACCATCCATAAATGGAGGAAGCTTGGACTTTCCACCTCCCATTGTCATTTTATTTTATCATAAATTTAAAGTTCAACTCCAATTAATATGAGTTGAATATTGAATTTTCTCCTAAATATTAATGAATCTTCGTTATTTTTTAAGTTATTGTAACATAGAAATATTAAAAAAATTATTCTTATTACCTTTTTTTGTTTTGTTATGCCCTCACAAAGTACAATTTAACTAAAGTGATAGGAAATATATAAGTTGAAAAATTGGTGCAAGGTTCTATTACTATGTTACCAACCTCTAAACTTTATAGGAATTTTCTCATCAGTTTACAATGTTTTGTTAAACTCGTTTATCAATTAAATTCACCCTTATCGTTTTAAGGATTTGTAATTGATGAAACTAAGAAGAAATTTAATTCACTCCAATACCTATGATAAGAAAAAGGTTTTGATTGAATTAAAGCTAAAGTAACATTAACATTGGGACATATATGTAGCTCTCAAAAGCTACATAATCCAAGCGCTTTAATAAATGGAGTTCTAGAGATAAAACTCTAAGTTTAATATTTATAGTTATCATGCATTACACATACATTTATGAAATATGGAGTCATGAGAACTCCAAGTGAACTGGACTGTAACACTAACATAAATCTTGGTTTCACCTATTCGTTAGGAGTTTGGAGTAATTGGAAAAGAAGTCCAATGATTCAGTAAAAAGGGTGACATTATAATTTAAATTGTAATTTATAAAGGTGCTTTCTTTACACTGTCAAAGACATAGCCACTTTGTGGAATTTCATCAAATCTTTATATATAAATAAGTACGAGTATATGTTTAGACAAATTTCACTGTAAATACTTTTAGGAGAAAAAAAAACGAAACAAACATCTTCTTAATTAAGTTAACATTAGCTTATATACAAGTTAAATAAAATAAAAATTTGGAAAAAAATCATATACAAATTAGTTTATATATAAATTAATTACAATTTACAAAATATTGTTTTCTCCAATATAAAAACTTGTCCAGATATGTTTTGAGTGTTTACTTTTGTTTTTTTTTTAAGAGAATAAGTGTTTATTGTATTGATTTAGCAATGTAGCTACTATTGCTAATTATGGTATTGCATCTAAATATTTTCTTAACAAAAGATCACGACATGACAAAAGAATGTAATTAGCTTTTAAATCATTTGATGGGTGTGAGAATAGAGATGATAGAGAGACTTTGTAAAAGCATAGGAATTTTACATAAAGATGGGGCCCATAAGTTCACCTTAGGAAGGAATATATTCATATGGGAATATATTCATTTGTAGCCCATAAGGATGCTTGAAACTCAAGCAAACAGGCCCTCACAACACTAAACCCAACCCACTTTTCCCACACACTTCTTCTATCTTTTCAAATACAACAAGCCGAAAGTGATGGCCCCTTCCTTTGCTTCGTTAAATCACAAAAGCATATAACCACTCTCCAACTTGTATTCAACAAGAGTCCACTTAAAACAAATCCTTCACTTAATTATATCTTTCAAAACCAAAAAAGAACAAAAGGTTGCCTGAGTTTGTTGTTCGAGTTGAGTTCAGACAGTTAAAAAACCGACCACATGTTTGAGTTTTTATGTACTTCAAATCTAACCCAACTCGTACAACCAATGCTGTCCACTATCTGGTTTCTATATAAAAAAAAATCTCCTCATAATATCGGTTGCTAAATTTCTTTTTATATATCTCTCATTGAATAGATGAAAAATTAATTTCTTTGATATATGGTTTTTGAATAAAGTAGGACTCTCTCACCGTAAATACATTTTGGAAAAATAAAAGTTTATAGACTTAAAATATCTTAAACTAGACCACACATAATGGTTGGTTTAAGAGTTAGGCGAATTTTTTAAGCATACTAATGATAAATTTAAATTTTATTTATGAAAAATTTAATTGTGAAACTATAAATTTTATATTGAGTGAAGATGAATAAGATATATAATATACAACAAAAATATTAAAAAATTCGTCTTAATATTTTAGATTGAAATAATTTTATATGTTACGTATCCGATCTTTATCCCTTAGATTGCATAGTAATTCTCCTTGATATATTCACTAGAAGAAAAATTCAATATTATTTATGGTATTTATAAACAATAAGAAAGAAAACAAAATCAATTATTTTCACATTTAGAAGAAACTATATATAATAATTGTGAGTAACTGGTTCCATGTCATAACAAGAGACTCGTTTATTTATGAATCATACTAAAAATAGCGTAACTAAATAATAAATATTTAAAAGTGAATTTAGGTAGAGTCTAATCACTGTGGTTTTTTTTCTTTTTATATATTTTCAGTTCTTTTATTTCCAATATTAACACACACAATGCAATTAGTGTTAGTTACAAAACTGTGTTTTAAACAATGAGAAATTAAGTTAACAGAAATAGTTATGAGTTCACGACTCCATTTTCCTTATATTTTACATTTCTTAAACATAATTATTTCTATTAATAAAACCTTCACAACCCTTTCATTTCATAAATATAATCCACAAAGTCCTTTTGTTTTATAAGTATAATACACGTATACTTAGAATATTTATCTAATAAAACTTATAAAAATATCTTTTGTTACATATTTTAACAAATTATATAAATCTGTGTATATTAGTTTCAGATCATGAATATCTAATGAAAAAAACACAAATTATTTACTAATAAGTGTCTAGTAATATTAAGATTAAATAAATCATCTCTATTAAATAATGTTTGTTTCAACTGTGTTATTGATTTTATGTTATTTTGTTGTTTAATTTCTTACATAGATAGAAAACTTTATATATATGTTATATAGTTAAGGGTTGACTATGAGTTAAGTACAAGATGAAAATAACCATATTTTCTTATTTGGATTGGAGTTTTTCTCCGTGCCTCCAATCATTGGTATAACAACTTTTTAGGTATGGTTAGATGGCCCCCTCCCTACTATGTACATAGATTTGTATTTGTATATATTTTTTGTGTATTCATTTGTCTGGATAGTAGTTCTGTATCTTTTTTTAGGTATTCCTAATATTCTGGTTTTTGATCTGTTTAGTAGAGTGTATTTTTGTATAGATTAATGTTTTGGCAATTCTGACACTTATTTTTGGATAGAATGTGTTGTACAAGGATGTAACATCCCTTAAGTGTTCCTTTTATTTTATTCTTTTTTGATGTTAAAAAAAATGTTATATAGTTGTCCTGAAAAAATCAACCCAACAAATCCCTTCTATTTCTTAAACATTTCATGTATGTCATCTTCTATTTTATATAAAATTAAATTAAATGCTTATATAAAGTTGTAGTTTTAATATTTCAATGTTAAATAATTTTAAGATAATATTAAAATAAAAAAATAAGATAAAATGAATAAAAAAGTCTTGGTAAAGTAATATGATAAGGGTTATTTCAAGATTATCATAATTAAAAATTATTAAAACATAATCATGTAAATTATTAAAAGTAACTCAACAAAATATTATTTATTTTAGTTTTTTCATCTAATTGAGTCTTTATTATTACGAACATTTAAAATAACTATTTTTAATATAAAAAATATTTTATTTTATCATTCCTTCTTTTTGTTGCTTCGCTGTTATTCTAGAACTTTCTATTTAAGCATTTAATCATTCCAAATTCTTATGGTATAGAAGACATTTTTTGTTGCATTTATAAAATAAAAGGGATTTTGTGTGATGATATCCAGACAATAAAACAAGGATTGTTTATAATGAGACTAAGTTATAATCAGAATATTTTTTTCGGTTTTCAAAAAGCATTTTGGATTTAAAGGTAGTAAGTTCATATAGAATAAGAGGAATTTCGTGTAAGTTCCAAAAATAGAAAGAATTTAAATTAAAATTGTAAAATATGTTGAAGAATTACCCTAACAACTATTGTGTTCATAAAGTAATTCCCACAATAATAATTATGCTCATAATTTATTTATTTATTTATTTAAGGTAGAAGAGGTCCATATTAAAATGCATGTGAAAAATATGATATTGCAGAAATTGAAATCTTATCTTAATACCACTAGTAAATTTTTACTAACTAAAATGCTATTTCGTGGATGATAAGGCTTCATTTCGAGTAGTATACAGATGAATGGACGGTTACCAAATTACAAATGAGTTAAAAGTTGGAATAATATAAAGTATGAGGGAGAGGAATAGAAGGCAATGGAGAGTCTTAATCATCTAGATTTCATTTGTCTCATATCAGATTTACTACCACTTGTCAGTAATAGATTGGTATTTGGGGAGTCAAAGTTTACTAATGGTGGGCCAACTATGCAAGATATGACAATTTTCAATAAATTGGGAATTGAGAAACTATAAACTATTAAATGAAACATATGTTATGTGTCATGGAAAATATATTTAATTTTGGGCAGGAATCCTCCTTTGATAGTTAAATAAGAAAGCATTTATTCTCCTTTGATTTGGATGAATAGAATGCGTTACTATTTTTTTATTAGAAACAAATCATTAAAAACTCAAACAATGGGTAATACGTATTATATAAGCTACTTATATGTATAAAGTTTTTTTTAACTAGATGTTTTCTTTAAGGTTGAATTTTAATGGTCGAGTCTAAGCATTAAAGGAAAGTTTTTCGAATCAACAAATCTTTTTGAATAATAATAATAATATGAGTATAAATAATTTACTAATTAAGTATTTCTTTAAATAATGACATATATTTATAAGTTTTTGTGTTTGTGTGAATTAAATTAACTAAATATATTGAGTTAGTTGTTCCTTTTACATATCACTTAAGTGATTGAGTATTCAGAATGATGAATGATTAGTTTTTTTTCATGAAAATTAACTACTTCACGAGATTTCTTTAAGATTGAGTTATGGATGATCTACACTCCTATTTATCACTAAATGGTCATTATTAAGGAGTCTTAATCTTTGTCTTAATCTTTTATTATCAAGTTTTATCACTAAGCAATCTTGATTTAATTTGTTTGAATACATTGATTCTATTTTGTCAAGCCAACAAAATCATTACATTTATAAACAATCATTATAGAATATATCTTTTAATGTTAGTATTTATGAGAATAATAGGCCAGTGACAATTAAATTATAGTGATACCTTTTGCTCAAAAGCTTGTTTTCCTCTCATCTTTCTTTTGTTATATTTTGAAATTGTTCACAAACATCCTTCATTAGTGCTTTGTTTTCTATGTTCATTAATAAAGGCCAAATATTAATATATTTTGATTTTAAATTTAGCTTATATATAGCCAGTTATCATTCTTTTATGTCATATTTTACTTGTCTTCGGTTTAAATTTAAATTTAATTATTTTTATTATTATTTTACATTTTTTAGTAGAAAATGATTCTTAATCAAGTGAATCTAGAATGCTTAATGGAGATAAGTTGGAGAGGAAAGAATGCATAAGCCCACTCAAATAGCTTAAGTAAAGGACTATCTGAGTAGGTTATGTAGAAAAAAACTTAACTCAAAATATTATAAATTTATGGCCAGACTTCACATAAGAATATATAAATAAGAATATATGTATATATAAAAAAAAAACTAGTACAATACTAATACCACTAGTGATATGTTTTTTTTTTTAATGTTTTAGTAGAAAATATGCTTAAAAAAAATACTTGATTAATTTTTGTTAGGATTTATAAAGGAAGATGTATTCAAAGATGCTTACCACTAAAAATGAATTTAATCCATGTGAATTATATAAATGTGAATGTTTACATGTAAGAGAAGAACATGATGATACAACTAAGAAAAGGAAGTCTAATGAAAAGACAATTAAAACACAAGAAGAAGAGAACAAAGGTAGAAGATGTTTAGGAGAATGGAAGAAGGAGAATATATCTTGAAGATGGAGAGTTCTTCATCTTCATGATAAGCTTAATGTAGAATTGCCACTTGATTTCTAAAAGAATAGGATAATACTTAAACTTAAGATTACTTTCACAAGTGTCTTAAAATATCTCCATTCTCATATATAATCCAAATTAAAAATAAGAAGAGAGGTAAAGGATATTCATAATCTTTCCGAGTCTAAAATTCTATTGTAAATGCAATTTAAATGTGCATAAAATTACATGGAAATCCTAATTCTATAAACTATAATGGTTGGTTGAAAATTTTAACTAAGTAAAGAAGGAACAAATTGAAACTCAAATATAAAAAATAAAACTAAAATATATCATGCCTTTCATGGTGGACTTGAAGAGTAAAGTCAAGTGGATTTGACAATGATGTTTGAAAAAGATGATGATGAAGTTGTATTGCTTGTTATAGCTTTTGTTATATGTTATATGTGTTTGTGAATATTGTACACAAGGTCATAGCAAGAATTCCCAATTAATATACAACCTAATCTTAACCTTAAACATAAAAAATATTTTTGAAAGGTTAAAATATGTTGAAAAAGGTTTCAAGTTTGTTTTACTTAATTAAGGTCTTATGTAATCAACTAATTCGTTATTGGTATGTTCTTATAATAAGATAATTGATTATCAACTTTCGATAATGAATTAAAACTGAGAAAGGAAATTGGTAATAATCAATTAAAACATTTCAATAATGAATTAAAGTGTTATTGAATTTTTCTAGAAATATTGAATAAGAAAATAATTGATTAATTAAGTGTATAATTCAATTAAAATAGAGAGATTATTTATCTAAAAATCATTTTCTTATGAGAATAATCTATTAAAATCTTAAAACAATCGATTAAACATAAATCCTAAATCCTAAACAATCGACTAATTAAGTAGTTTCTAAACAAATTTTCAAAAGCTTTATAAATTGAATTCTTGATTCATTCTGAAAAACATAATGTTAAAATTTATAGCGTGAATTTACAAACATTTGTAGATCAATTAATCCGATTTCATTCATTCAAAGAGTGCATATAATGATTTTCAAGAAATCTTTTAAAATCATCTTGGTTTGTCAAAGTATTTTAAAGGTTGTGTACTTGTACTTCATTTTTTTTTTTCACAATCCTTCAAAGAATCTTCAATTATATCACGTTAGTCTCATATAAGTTGTTATAATATGATGCTCTCATTTCATTATTGCCTCTACTAAAATTCACTTGTTTGATACCACATGTACCAAAAACTTTACTTCTTTCATCTAAAACTCACATTTTGATAATTTTACATAAAACTTTTTCTCTTACACAGCGTAAGTATTTTCCATGCTTTTCATGCAATTGAGAGTATATGACAATATCATCTACTACAAACTTATCCAAGTAAGGATGAGAATTAACATAATTTTTCTTCAACAATAGTATTGGTGCTTCCCAAAGTGAAAAACTTACACAAATAAAATTATTCAGCAATAAATCTTGTTCCAACTTCTTTAACTCAATCCATGTTCAATCAAATTCATTTGATAATTTGTTATTGAAATTGGTCTCACATTTGGAATCAAATCAATAACTAATTTTATTATTTATGAGGCGGCAATTCTCAAAAAGTATTTCTACAAGAATTTGTTCTTAAATTATTTTTTGGTCCAACTTGTCTCCTCTCCTCTAACCTCACAATTTGTTAAGTTTTTCTTTCATGATTAAGTGTTATATTTCAACAATTATATAGCAAAAACTAATTTCCTATATTCAAGGTATCTCTTATCTGGAAGATCTTCTCCATTTTGCAAATTCACTAGTCAATTGCATCTAGATTTGATTGTTTGTAAAATTTGAACGATTGTTTGTCATGAATTCTAACAAACCCACATACTCATCAAGAGAGTATGTTGGTTAATGCATATTGCAAATTAACTTGTTATTCATTCATAATATTTCATAGTTGTTAAAATGTCACAACCATATTTTTGATGGTTCTTGCTACTTGTCTCATATCAAACGTTGGGTTTAAGGTAGTTATTTTGTACTATAATCTATAGAATACTATTTTATATAAAAATTAAAATATTCTAATAATAAAAAAATAAGTTTTCAAATAATCATAACATTTCATAACAATTATTTTCATATAACACACAACACATTGTGGACCTCTTATTTAATAAATATAGACTTCTTATTTAATAAATAGGACCAACTCTAATACCAACTACAACATCTATTATTTCTATTAATTACTTATTTTATTTTCTTTTATCAAACATAATAAGTTGAAGTTTTTTTATAAAAAAAAATCTCAAGTGAAAGCCTAAATAAAATATTATCAAATATGAATGTTAACAGAAAATATGTTTTTTAAATTATTTAAATCAAATATTGAAAATAAAATTCCTACAAGCTTATTTTCACTATATAAACTAACACAATGTTTTTGTAATACATTTTTTTTTTCAAAAACTTAAAAATATATTGTTCAAAGTGTAAATTTTATTTCTCTCTGTCTATAATGTAATTTGCTCCTCATGTAATTTATTTATAGGATCATTAAGTAATCATTCATGATGGTATCCAAAATTAAGCACAACAAACATAAAAGTTTATAAACAAATCACAATTCACATGTAATTTTCCAATTTTCATAAATATTTAATAAATTTATATATTTCCAACAAAACCAAAATTTATATTAAAAGTTGATTCATTATATTCATTTTGTAACACTAAGGATCTTTTTCATATAGTACTTCTTATGATTCCATATTTTCAACACAATTGCAACCCACATCCCTTTCCATGCATTATTTGTACACTGCCATAGGCCTATTGTATAAAAACTCAAAAAGTGGATAATAGGAGATTCATGTCTAACTATTGCATTCCCTACCCACCTGTCGCATTGATCCCAAACTTTTTGTGCCACCTTACAAGTACCAAATAAATGTTGACTAGTTTTTACACCTTCTTGACACAATGGGCACAACATATTCATTAGTTGCATGCCTCTTTTAACTAGGTTGATTCTGGTTGGGAGTTTGTCTAACAATAACCTCCATGCATGCACCAATGCCGATGGAGCTATCTTTAAATTCCATAACAACTTAAAAACTTTAGAAGTTTGCATTTGATCCTCCTTGTTCAACACCTTATACCCAGATTTAACTGTATAGACTTCTTGGTCATCCTCTGCCCACACCTTTCTATTCTGACCCTCTGTACCCCAATGGACTTTAGAGATTGTAGTAAGTATTTTCTCTTCCTCATACTTTTTCCATACGAACCTCTCCCTGCACCAGCCTAAATTCCAACTAGGGCTCCCTCCACTCCTACTTTGGCCCCAGTTGGTAAGGTCGCCCACCATATCGTCCTTACACTGGGAAATCATATACAGCCTTGAAAAATTTTCTTTCAACACTTGACCATCTGCCCACCTATCGTCCCAAAATTTAACACGCATTCGTCACCTAAAGTCCATTGACATCTGCCATCAAACCAATCTCCCTATGTACCCCTATAAAGAATCCTAGACAGGTCCTACAACCACATTGATTGGTTCCTATGGATCATAATGACGTCTAGTTTCCTCCAAGTACCATACTTAGCCTTCAGAACTTCAGTCTACAAACCCTCCTCCGATATCTTATACCTCAATTTCCACGTAGCTAGCAAAGCAACGTTAAAACATTAGACGCCCTTAATCCCAATCCGCCAACTTCTACAGGACTACACACATTTTTCCATTTTACCCAGGCAACCTTCCTGACTTTGGATCCCCAACCCCAAAGGAACTTAGCCTGAATTATTCTAATTTTGTTGCAAATAGTAGTTGGAGCCTTAAAGAAGGAGAAATAAAATAAAGGTAAAGCACTAATAACTAACTTAATTAAACATATTCGTCCCGCCATTGAAAGCATTCTACCATTCCTTCTAGATAGTCTTGTACTAATTTTATCGACTATTGGGTTCCAGAACACAATTCTCCTAGGATTACCACCTATCATCATGCCCAAATACTTAAATGGTATTTCCATCTGTCGACAATTCAAGCATTTTGAGTACATAATTTTGTCTAATTGGGGCAATCCCACAAACCCTACCTCACTCTTATGGAAGTTGACCCTAAGCCTCGAGACCACCTCAAAACACCTCAGAATCGCTTTAACTGCCAAAATGTTATGATATGCAGGCTTAAAAAAGAAGAGTGTATCATCTGCAAATTGCAACAGGTCTACCTTCGCTCTCCCACTACCCACTTCCACACCACAAAACAAGCTTGCACTCTTAGCTTCCAATCCACTGAATCATAGGCTTTTTTGAAGTCCACCTTCACTAGTATTCCACTTACCTTCTCCTTCTTTAGATAATTCACAGTCTCATTAGCTGCCAAAATACTATCCAACATACCCCTTCCACCCAGAAAAGTAGATTGGTTTGCGTCAATAACCCTAGGCAACACTTTCTTAAGCCTATTCGCCAAGACATTAGACAAAATTTTATACACACAACCCACTAGTGAAATTGGTCTAAATTAATTCAAATCGGAGGGGTTGTCCTTCTTAGGTACCATAGCTATAAAGGATGCATTGCAACCTCTAGCGATAAACCCTGTACCATGAAAGCTACGAATAGCCCTGACAAAATCATTATCGATGACTGACCAATTATTTTTTACAAAAAAGAAGTTATAACTATCTGGTCCTGAACATTTTGAACTACCGCATTAACTTACTGTATCAAGAATTTCTAACTCAGATATATTGCTACACAATAACTCATGAATATTTAAGCCATAACTATAATATATTGTCAAAATACCTTTTCGCCTTGAAGAAGTAACAATATTTTCTTTTCTCTAATTCTAATCATAATTATGAGAACACATAACTGTTGTAATTATTATTAGTTATACACCAATATGATTAATTAGATTTGTTGCACTTTTGCATGTAATATAAATGTTGAATAGAATTGAAGACTTATGGTTTAGATGGTGAAAGATTGTAAACCATATAGTTTAACATGGTAAATTTGGATTATGATTAAAAAATCAAGTACAATTAAGATATCTAATTTGACAGCATTTTACATGTTTATGTGTTATAGTTTTGGATTAATTATATTGTGCTCTTATATTATATTTTAAAATTGTATTTTTCAAAACTAAATGATTTTAATGTTATTAATGAAGTAATTATTATATAATATAAATTTTTATGAAATTGATCAATATTAATGCAAAAATGTATTAATACTTGTATTTTGTTTTCAAATTATTAAATATTATTTAATATCAAAAATTGAAATATTAAATTTTATTTAGTATTAAAAATTGAATTCTCAAATACTATTTTTAATATTTAAATTTGAATAATATTTTTTTGAAAAAAATAATTTTTAAATTTTATATGTTAAAATAAATATAAAATCTTATCTTAAAAAGGAATTCAATTATTTTATCTAAAAAATTGAAATTTAAAATATTTTAATTACTTCATCCAAACAAACTATTTAGAAAATGAAAGAAGTTCTATAACAAGAAATTTAAATATCATATTTCAATTTTTTTTTTTGAATTCTTGAAATACCTCTTCCAAACTCAAGGTAAGGGGTATGAGATAAAGAATTAGAAGCTGAGGTCCCCCCCCACTTAGCAACATCCTTATGTATTGATGTTTACGTCCTTTCATATAACCAACCACATGCCCTAAAGTTGGGTTCCATATTACGTTGTTTGTTTGTGCTTTCTCATCGTGGTAACAACACAGGCAAATTTGGCTGTTAAATTTTGACTTCGTTCTCTTTATTTTGAAAATGAATTATGAACACATATCTTGAGTGAGACCTATAGATCTGTCTCCAATTTGAAACCCATTTGGTGTAAAAAGAGTTTATTCTCTTGAAGGCATCGATGAAAAAAAGAAAAGAAGTTGCAAGTTCATGTTTATGAAGAACACAAAATGAAAATGGTTACCTTCTCAATATTGATTTATGTGACCATATACGCTAGAATATTGACATGTAAGTTCCTAGCTAACTCTTTATCAATACAATATACCCTTAAAATTATCTTTCCTCTAATCTTTTTATTAGATATTTTTTGGATAATATACTAGTTTAAATTATCAATCATATTTTTTAAATAAATATTCATATCTTGAAATAATAACAAATAATCTCTTATTGAGGTTTTCAAGTTTATCGCTTTATTTTGTGGAAGTGCATAGCTAAAAGCTATATTCTACTTCCGAAAGGCCATGCACGCTTGTGGAAAAGAATATGAATACAAGTGTACACTCATGATCACTTCGAAGTCTGATTTTAGAATTTGTTTTTATTTTTCTCAGTAAATTTTGTTTTATGTAGGGAAAGTTATGTCAATTCGGATAAGGATGTCAGAGTTAAGGAAACTATAGAATTGCTCATAGAGAAATAGGTTCATTGCACCATAATAATTTGATTAATTACATTTCATAGTTAAATACGTATTGGAAAAATTCACAGAAAATTTTCACTCTGGTAGAACGCAACGATATCGTTCTCAGGTTTTATGCATGTAATGAGTTTACAGTTTAATACGGAAAGGAAAGCTAAATGAAAGAAAAAGAAAGTGAAAGCTGTCACCTTACGTGGCTTGCTACTAACATTTTTTTAAAGGGTTTGCTACTATCAACTTAAAGAACTTAACTCCATATTTGTAAGTGAAAAATCAATTTACATTTTTAAAAGTTTACTAAATATTACAATGTTAACAAATTGCATAACATCAAACTTTGTGGAATTAACGGTTTCATATTATCATGATTATTCATTTTATTAAAATTGAATAGCAATACTAAATATTAAATAATTTATATGTTAATATATTTTAGAAAATATAAATATGTTAATTTTAATTTATATAAATGCCACAATAAATAATTTTATATTTAAATGTTCTATATACTTTTCTAAAAATTGTAATTTTTGAAGAAATATAATTCGATTGAAATATATCGAACAACGTAATATTTAATCATAACTACCGTGATGAATTTTTCTTTCTCCTTGTTATATGTTTTGTTGTATATGGGTTGAACCATATCAAATGTTTTGTTCAATATAATTCTTTTGTTGACAAAAAAAAATATTCCTCTAACATACACTTTCTTCTTTTCTTATTTATGTGTTTGATGTAATAAAAAGATTGTGCAAATAAATTTATTGTATAATAAATGTAAAATTTCTTGAGTTAGGTAAGAATAATTTAAACGATATTAGGCTCATTAAAATCAATTTTAAATTTTGAATCATGTAAGGTCTGCAAAAAGCAAAAAGTTAAGATAGTTTTTACTGTCTTTGCATTTTCATCCTTTTTCTTTCTTTGCTTTTATAACGAATTGTATTAGCTAGCATAGAAGAGTACCTGTCAAACAAAATAGTTTTCGAATCCTTTCCAAATATTAACGAGAGAACGAGTAATCGTGGCTTGAATTCTGAGCCTCTTGATCCACGATCGGATCTTAAGCTTTTGGAATCGATTTAAAAATTCACAAGGAAAAGAAACGAATGTCTTCAATGGAAGTGGGTAATAAAGCATATATCATCATTAATAAACAAATATATTATAGATTATTATTATTATTGGCATAATTATTGAGTTATTGTTCATTACTATTTACGATATGTCTCACTAAACTTTTACATAAACTTTAAGAAAGAAAAATGAAATAACATCTTATATATAGGTTAAAATTAGTTTATGCTAAATTACTCGAAAAAACTTCTTCAGATTATAATCTATGTATAAGTTAATTTTAATTTTTATATATTTTTAAAGTTTTTTCCAAAAATTCTTATTAAAAATTTGTGAAAACAACCTCTTATAGAGTTGTACTTTACCTCTCAATTTTTCCAGGGATTCATGCTGGTACTGTAGTAGAGAGTGCTAATGTAACCGACGACATGTATATATATATATATATATATATATATATATATATATATAAAATTTAATATATAGTTATTTTATTTATCTAGTAAAAGATGGGCATGCATTCTATTACAAATTACTAAAGAAAATTATCTGGTGAATAATAAATATACATGATAGCAGAATTACATTCATCAAACAAAAAATTATTAAGTTAGTACTGTACTATATATTTTAATCGCACAAAAAATTTATGAGTTTATCCGAATATTCATCTTTTGTATGATAAATCTAGTTCATAATGAAAAATTTTAAAAAGTTAAATTAAGAATAAAAAACCTGTTCTTAACAGTTTCAACAAAGCCAATATTTGGCACATTTAACGTTGCTCATTAATCCACACTACCTTAATTATGATGCATGTACACTACAAGTTATATAGTTTCATATATCTTTTTTAACTCCCTGCAAAATTAATTAGAGACGATCTTAGATAAGGAGTTGTTAATCAGGTAAGTGATCCCTGTGAATCTTATTCCAATGTGCTTACTGCGAAAATCAAACCTAAAATACAAAAAATTCTGTCAAATATATGATTGAGAACTTTTCCTTGGTAATGACATAAAGCCAATGCTTTCTATTATTACCAATGTAGCTGATAGGCCATAGATGGGTTCGTACTAATTATTATGCTAAAAAGGGTGTCGTACCACGAAATGCCCCATGCATACATAAACAGCCAAATGTGAGATTATGTGCATAATGCATGGAGCAGGCAAACATAGTTGAATTCATATAGTATAAGAGATAGTGGACCAAATTTCAGTCCATAATATTGTCCATCATTATCATTGCATGATCAGGGTCTCCCTCATGATGCCCCCAAAAGCTCTCTATCTATGCATACAAAATTTAATAAAGGGTATCTCTCTTTGGAATGTAATAAATTATAGGTGTTCAATATAGTAATCAAGGTTGGAATGTTAAAGAGAGAGAGAGAGAGAGAGGGAGTGAGGTGTCTTTTGGCAAAGGAAGGTCTGCATGTTGGAATACTAGGGTAGCTTTATTTTATTTTATAAAGAAATTTGACATATTGAATACATACTCTTTTAAGAAATGCTAGCTCCTTCCATTGTGCTTTATACCTGAGGAGGTAACCAAAGCCGTTCACACCCTTCTCTCCTCTTCAAAACGCACCCTATTCTCCCTATTTTGCATCGCATTTGTTCTTGAATCTCTGCAGTATTCCTCCTCAGAGCCTCTCATCAGAGAGAGAGAGAGAGAAAGTGAGAGATGGAGAGAATGTTCCCTCCCAAGAAGCCCTCAACTATGAATTCTCATGACAGACCCATGTGTGTTCAAGGAGACTCAGGTCTTGTCCTCACCACTGACCCAAAACCTCGCCTCCGTTGGACTGTTGAACTCCATGAACGCTTTGTTGATGCTGTTACTCAGCTTGGAGGCCCTGATAGTACTCTTCTCTCCCTCTCAAACTTGCTTCTTTTCCTTATTTTTTTAATACTATTGTAATTTTCTTTTGTCTGTCTTTCACATGAAAGATACATGTGGTTTGGTGTAATATGCTATATGCATATCTATGTTTGGATGATAATATGATCTCAATGATAATTTGCAGAGGCTACTCCTAAAACCATCATGAGGGTTATGGGGGTGAAGGGTCTCACCCTTTACCACCTCAAGAGCCACCTTCAGGTTTGATCAATACAAAACCATATTTCGTGCTTTTAATTTTGCTTTATGTTTGGGAACACTTTTATGACACTACCAATGTCTCGTGCTGGCTCGATGTTTCTCTTTCTTTTCGTTTTATTTTTCTTTATCTTTATTTTTATTTTTATTTTCATTTGTTGTCTGCATTTAGAAATTTAGGCTTGGCAAGCAGCCCCACAAGGAATTCAATGATCACTCGATTAAGGATGGTATGAGAGGTGACTCTTCTTTCTAGGGTTCCTCAATGTTTTTTGGGTCTGAACTTTTCTGATCTTTACACTTCATGATAGTTCTTTTTATATTGACTAAATCTTTTTGCACTGACATGCAGCTTCGGCTTTAGAACTGCAACGAAACACTGCTTCCTCTTCTGCCATGATTGGCCGCAACATGAATGAGTATGCCTCACTTCTTTCATCTAAATCTTTTGTCTCAACTTGCATGCAAAACGATTTTGAACAGAATAATTTTCCTCCTTCGCCTGAGTTTTTCTTTTGATTCTTTGCTGGGCCGTGGGGGGATTCGGGTTTTCTTGTGGAATGTATGTGTGAACACTGTATGAAACAGTAACTCACACATGGTTGATGCGATTAGGATGCAAATAGAGGTGCAGAGAAGATTGCATGAACAACTTGAGGTAATTATAACTCTATTACCCTTGCAGAATGCTTAAACAAGTGCATATTTGGTTCAACTTATTTTGAGGAAATAATGGTTTATTTTCACTTAGAAATATTTTTGAAAGTAAATCATTATTCCCTCCAAACATGCACTGATTGGGTCTCCAAGACTCTATTTGCGATGGACCTATATGTCTGTACATGGATTTAGGTGTATCTATCTGGCAGGTTCAAAAACACCTTCAGCTGAGGATTGAGGCTCAAGGGAAATACATGCAGAGCATATTGGAGAAGGCTTATCAAACACTTGCTGGTGAAAACATGGCATCTGCGGCCACCAACTTAAAGGGTGGTATTGTACCTCATCAAATTCCTGACATGGGGATGTTGAAGGAGTTTGGTTCCCCTCTTGGTTTTTCTTCTTTTCAAGATCTTGAGAATATTTATGACGGTGACCAAATTGACCTTCAGCACAACATGGAGAAGCCACCCCTTGATCATGGATTTATGTCAATCAATGAGAGTTTGTGTCTGGGGAAGAAGAGGTCCAACCCTTATAGTGGGAGTGGGAAGAGCCCTTTGATTTGGAGTGATGATCTCAGGCTGCAAGATCTTGGAGGACCAGCCTCATCTTGCCTTGGCCCTCAAGATGACCCTTTCAAAGACGACCATATTCAGATTACACCACCAGGATCATTGGATAGAGGCAGCACTGACATGGATCCCATGTCAGATATCTATGACTCAAAGCCTGTGCTTCAGGGTGAAGCTGTAGTGGGGGAAAAAAAGTTTGATGCATCTCTGAAGCTTGAAAGGCCATCACCAAGAAGAGCTCCTCTTCAGGCTGAAAGGATGAGTCCTATGATCAGTACTGGTACAATGGCACAAGGTAGAGGCTCACCATTTGGGTGAGTAAGAATTATAGTTTTAATTAGATCATTTGGTTATGTTATGTGTAATTGATGACTTGATGTGAAACTCTCTTAAATAGTACCATAGGGTTTTTGAATTTGGTCTTGGAAATCAGCAGTTCTTACGAGGGTTATTTCCTCCCTCAAGAACTGTTATGTGGTATAATGCCTTTTGCATGGCAAATTAAACCAAAGTCTTATTCTGACAAATATAATCCAAGCACGCATGAATGTGCTTGAATGTGAGCATTCTCACTTGTAGTTTTTGCAATTTGCAATGTTCCGTTGCTTAGTGACTGGTTTAATGTTGAACTTTGTTTACAATTTTATTAATTCATCTACTTCTGCTGATGATGATCACTTGTTAGATCTGCATGTGTTGTTCGGATGGATGACGTTGGAAGCAAGCAATAAACTTTTCTTCTTTTTATCACATTGATGGTTTCTCTTTGTATCCTATTCCTTCCTGGACCCACCTTTATTTTTTTTAGTCTGACATCATATATGAAACATTCTATGCGTCACTATTAAGCAATTTTTTTCCTAGAATACTATTTCTTTGTTTTGAGAGGTGACACGTGGTACGTTAATATTCACGTAGAAAAGTTCCATCAAAGTTACATACAGTTCCTGTAATAATCAACTGTGCCAAACAAATCATATCATGGAAGCGGTTTACTAGTCTAAGAGAGAGGCATAATTAAAAAAATAAAAAATTAGAATGCGAGCAAACACTATTTAAATAATAAAACTAATAATTTTCTTTCAGATAAAGATAAAATACGTCAGAAGAGTAAGTGGAAATTCAATCATTATACAACTAAATGATTCATTATTGATAAAATGTTTGTATATCTTGAGATTCATGTGTATTTGGACTTATATGGGATTTTTTAGGCGACTTTGTGTGTGTTTGTATATATTATAAATCATCATTAACCTTTTTAACGGTTACTAAATAATTTTAAGTTAGTTGATACAAGTTAGTTAGTTACCTAATGATTGAATCAAATCTCTCGGGAAAATCAGAAACAACCGAACATGTTTTAATTTAAATTATTTGTAATGAAAGAAAGACAAATCTTGGTCTCCAGGCATATATATCACGGAATTTAGAAAGATAGAGCAGTGAAGGAGAAAGGTAAAAGAGAGAATAATCAACTTTAAAATGCTAAGTCATTTTCAAGTGTATGGAGGTACACTGCCAGATGATCCTTTCTCTTGAAGTTCCTAAGAAGATGAGTTGAAGCCGACAGAGAGTATCTGTCTTTCATTATCTTTCCTCTTCTTTACTGCTCTATATTCCCTCTGAACAAGATGATCAAGACAACAACAAGGGTACATCTTATCTCAGAAGATTTCACTTGGACACTTCTACCTTTTTTTTATGTCTAAGAATTTTTACCTTTATTATTAGTTAAACAAGGAAATCAATATCACATACAACCCTATATTACAAATGTCCTATAAACAAAGAAAGGTTTTAAATTAAGGTTATAGAAGCCATGACAACCTTAATTGAGGGCATATATGATGTTGATGCAGCTGCAATACAGCGAGAGAAAGCTTCAAAACCTTAAAAACTAGTAGAGTTTATGACTGCTATTTGAAACTATGAAACTAGCCTCTAGTATGTGTTTTCCACATTAATTTTACTAACTCAGTAATTCTTATGTAACCAAAAGAGGAAAGAGAAAAAAGAGGGACAATCCTTTTGGTTCTGTTGCTGCTTTAGACGATGTGTAGTAATCTTTTGGTACATTTTATTCATAGATATATGAAGACCCTATATGTAGCCATACCTTCCAGAGTGTTAAATCTTGCTTTAAAAGAAATATAATCCATATATACACAAGCACACACACATGCACAAGCCTTCTCCCTGTCTTCCATTCCTCTCTGTGTCTCTTTTTATCTGATATTTACAATGTGACTATGTGAGAATAGATCCACGACCATGAAGCTTCCCTTTCCCAAGGATTAAAAAAAGGGTGGCGCCACAACCTTTATTGGTTGCAGAGAAATTTTATGCACCTGCAAGTTGGCAAGAAAGCTCCCTTACTCCACTAGTGTAGTACTCAGAGTGAGAAAGAGAGAGAGAGAGAAGGAAAGAGGAAAAGCTAATAAAGCCTAAAGGGTAGGAAGAATACAACGCACTTCCATGCGTGCATATATCGAGGAAGCTTCTATCTTTATGTGCACAAAGTTAAGAGTCTTAACATTTAAAGCTGAAGGATGATGCATCACCAAACTTACCCCACCTTCATTTTTTTTTTTTTTGTCACTACAAAGAGTTTTAAATTGTTTCAAAACATTTATTACTTTAAAAATCAGAAAAACATAACGATATCTTCATAATAAATGTATAATTATACTTATTTTTTTTAGTAATTTGATAAGAATGTGATGTTTGGACACAACAATCAATGTTATTATCTATCATTTACAATGGATATTACTATTATTTCAAAGCATGGCTACTCATTTTGATTTTGGAAACAACTATATCATGTAACTGACACACAGTGTTTTCTTTCTAATAAGGTAGTTGAGCAGTCAAGCCTGCACGTTCTTCCATGCACATGTAAATCATTAGCAGTTCAATTCAAGCACTTTGTGTTCAGTTTACTATCCCATTCACAGCTTTGGGTCTCGTAAAAAATTCCCTATGGCTCTCTAACAAAGTAAAGCACAGAAGCTTCTTTTGTCCCCACACCCCTTCCCTTCCCCCTCACAAACACTCAATAGTTTCCAAGAAAACCAGTCACAGGATAAGCAGGCAAGAAACATTCACTCTTTTTTGCTCTTTATTTTTTAGTGGAAAAGAAACCAAACAAAGAAACAGGCACACAATATCTTGCCCTAGCCAGATCTATGAAACATTAGTTTTTCAAGCGCTTTGTCTCACCGCAAACATTGCCTAGTTGTTGCCCAATTGCAGTCTTCAGGTTATTGAATTGAAAATGATATGTTGGGGAAATTTATCTAAATATTATACTACATGATATTATATGCTTTAATGAAAAGCAAAAGGAAGAAGACAAGGAAACAACTTTTGATTAAGAGCATTGATTATCTTAATCATTTGCCTCAAGATCTTCTTTTCTTCAGCTTATATTTTCCCCCTTTTATCCTCACTCTTCTTTCGGTCAAGTTGGCTTTTGAGTTTCTTCAATTTTCAAGTACGGGCCAACGTGACCTAATTTTTAGGGACCAGAAACCTTAATACATGCATGCTAAGTACATTTGTCAAATTAAGAAAGGAATTTGGAGAAAGCTTGCTCCGAGATTGTTGTTTCGTGTTCATTGTGATGGTGAATAGATTAATTAATTACTTCCAGTGCTGATTACCATTGCCTTTATATGCCTTTACTTTGTTCTCAAGCAATGTAGGGCTTTTCTCCCAAGGAGGTAAAACCAGGAAGAAGCGTCATTTCCCGCATACTTGGAAAGTTTAAGACTACATTAATGCACTGAACAGCTAGAGATCCATTAAAAAATTGACCATATATTATTACTTTATGTTAAGATAGCAAATGTTATCACTAACATGTTTTCTCATCCATGATCTCCTAAGTTCTGAAAGACGAAACATGAACGTATAACTACTCTAGTAATTTTTTACTTCAACTTTGATTTGTTTCTTTCCAATACTAATATGATTGAGAATACATAATTGTACTTATGAGAAAAAGGCACATTTGAGTGTGACCCCTTACATATATGATGAAGTTTTATTTTGTTTGCATTCTAGTTATCACTTCTATCTCCCAGAATCGTATACCTAATACGTTAAATGTGTGTTGGCTAACCTTATTTTGAAACAAAATATATAGTACAAGAAAAACTTTTATAAAATAAGGGATTATCGTACAGAAATAATTTAGAACTAAACACATAATATATGATATTCATCAGACATAATTAACTTTAATCAGTTATTCATTAAGTAAATAGTATTAAAAATACGTTTAAACAAATTTCTTCGCAAGAAGACCTATAAAAGAAAAATAAGAAGAAATTACTCCATTAGAATATATAAAAGGGAAAAAATTCTCCATAACTTGTCCAAATGTTTATATTTAACATAAAGTAAATTTTAACTTATAAAAAAAATTATTTTTTATATTATTATTTTCTAGAAGTTACTATGGAGAACTGGTTTAAATATGCCCTAATTTTAATTTAATTAACTATTTGTGGCGTTAATAAAAGTAAATCTTGAAGTTCTCTTCAATATTATACTTGTCTTTAATAAAATCGAGTTGTCATTATCATAATAAGAACGTGTTACTTTTCAAAAAGTTTAGTTTGGGTGGCAAGAAAGAAATCAACGAAATATGACTCTAATGCAAAGTCGCTCTCTCTATTCATGTTTTTACAATAGGCATATAGTTTTATTTTTTTTTTTTTTTTTCTTTTTCTTCTTTTTAAATGTCCTCTATAATAATTTTTCTTTTTCACAAAACCCATTAAAGTAAAGCCATTCAATTATACTAGTTACATGGCCTTTGAATCACCAATTTAGGAAACAATATTAAAAAATAAACACTTATACGTAGTTTACAACCACCATTTTATCTTATCTATTATAGCAAAAAACAAGAGAGACTCAAATCCAAAACTTCTTAGCAACGGGACAAAACCCTTAACCATCATACCAGAAGAGCTTTTCTATCATGTTACGATTATTAGATACTTATTTAGAATCTAATGACATAGGTCACTAAAATCTTGGTAGCTAATGTTAGATACCAATTATTTGACTTAATTGGTCACTAAACTCAATCATTACTTCTATTTTATAGTTATTTAGCAATCAAAATCTAATTTGGTGACTATTTTGATCATAATTAGTAACCATTTCATTTGGTAACTAAGTAATAGAAAGAAAAAAAAAAAACAAATCTTCCCGCAACTACTGAAGCATGTCTGTGAAAAGAGAAGATATGATAAAAGTGAAGAGTAACAAATTAATTGGACAAACCAGATTTTCACCTTTTGCACAATCTTGATACACATGCACTTAACATCTAAAATTACTTCATCCAGGTCACTAGCCACATGGAAGCATCTTTAAACAAGCAATAAAATAATTAAAAAAAAAATAAACTTCAAACTTAAAGAAAAACTTGAAAATTTTGCTGTTCAAGGAAAGTTCTTTGAAGGAAATAAAAAAAAGGAGAAAATTACTCTTTTGTTAACCTTAAAACAAGAGTACAAACATTTAGTTAAAAATTCTCGTTCATTCAAATGAGTTTTACAAGAGACAAGGAGCTTTACATATAGATGCATAGCCATCTTACATTCTTTATTACAAAAATGTGGGATTAAAAATACCACAAACAAAACAAACCATGTATACTTAAGCCAAGAGAGGACCGCCCCATTTCGGCCTATTTTAGGCCTACTCCATGCATTGTGGGACTTCTAGCTTCCTTCTTATGAAATGATTAGGTTCTTAGGGTCTTTGGTTATCCAACATGACCCGATTAGAGCCTAATTAAGACTCAGTTACAGCTTTTCAAAAATCGGTTTTTTTCCTATTTTGGTGTACTTTTTTATAATAATACTCAAAATGGGTAAATTCTGTCAACTATATGGGTTTTACATTAAGAAATCCTTCAATTTGAGATATGATTGGTTAAATACTAGTGACATGACGATTTCAATTAAATATAGTAATTAAAATATCTCATTTCTTTCTAAAATCATCTCTCTGCAACTACTTTTCATTTATTTAACACTATTTTTGTTACCTTTAACAATTACAAAAATAATTAAATAATAATAATTAACAGAACTATAACAGAATAATTAAGACAAACAAATTTATTTTAATTTAAAACAAAATAATATAATGATAAGAAGAAGAAGAATTATTTTAATTAAATTCATATGAATTTAATTTAAATAATAATAATAATAATTTAATGATTATTTTTGAAGAAATAATGTAATTGTAATAATATTCTAACAAATTTAATTAAAATAATAAAAATAATAATGATTATAATAATAATAATAATATAATAACTTTTTAAAATAAATAAAATAATATTTAATATATAATATTTATCATTAATGTTTCACCTATTAGGAAAAGACCATGAACAAACACTCTAAACATTATAGTATGAACTATTTATCAAATTATAATAAATCACCATCATCAATTGATAAATAGTTGATATTATATTATTAAATTTTATTTTCTTTATTTATAAAAATTATTATATTATAATTATAATAATCATTATTATTGTTATTATTTTAATTAAATTTGTTAGAATATTATTACTATTATTATTATTATTATTATTATTTTTTCTTCAAAAATAACTATTAAATTATTATTATTTATATTAAATTCATATGAATTTAATTAAAATTATTCTTATTATTATTATCATTATATTATTTTGTTTTAAAGTAAAATAAAATTATTTGTCTTAATTGTTATGTTACAATTTTGTTAATTATTATTTTTAATTGTTAAACGTAATAAATATAGTGTCAAATATATGAAAAATAGTTACAGATAAATGAGTTTAGGAAGGAATGAGATTTTAATTAATGTCTTTAATTGAAATCGATAACATGTCAATTAAGCCTCAATTGAAAGATTTTTTAATGTAAAATCCTATCTAACTGACAGAATTTGTCTATTTTAGTAAATAAATATTTTTCTGCCTATTTTAAGTATTATTATAAAAAAGTACACAAAAATAAAAAAAAAATCCCAAAAATCCTACAAAATCACAAAGAAAAAAAAGGAAATATATATATATATATATATATATATATATATATATATATATATATATATATAATATAGTTTTTTCTCATCGTCATCTTGTGTTACAAAAGTTGGGAGTGAACTTAATTTTGTTTCAGTAAAAATAAGTGCATCCTTAAAAAGTGTGAATATTTGGGCTAATGAAACTGGACCTAGTGTAACAGGATATGGCCTTTTCTTCCTCGATCCCCCACTTTCTTTCTGTATCCCCAAATTACTGAAACGGTGATTTTATCCTTCTGATTTTCAAATTATACATTATAGATATTTTTTAGAATATATTTTCTGAAATTCTTAGAATGGAACATAAAACAAAATTTTCAAAATAAAATTTTTAGAATAAGAATTTTGAAATATATAATATAAATTTTGGAATAGAACTTTTAAAATAAGTTTTACACATATTATATATATAATACTTTCCAAAATACATATGTTGGAAGGAGTTTTTCAAAATACGTTAAATATGTATTAAAAAGAGATTTCTCAAAATTAGTTATTTTTTTAACGTGTTTGATCTCTTCTTCGTTTTTCTTCTTTTTTCTATAATGGTTTTTCTTCTTTTTTTTTCTATAATGGTAAAGAAAGTGGAAGGAGGAGAAAAATTCAAACCTATAAAGTCAATTTGGTCTTCTCACCCAATTAAGGGGTGCAAGAAGTAAAAGCCGTTGCACACTTGTGGATACTTTCCTTCAATTTTTTCTCCACTGCACATCATTATTTTTGATAATTTGAGCTTCTAAAATAGATTAGGCTATTGCATTCTCCATCTCCATGGTTTCAAGCTGCAACTTTGGATGGTGGAATGTCACTCTATCTTCGACTTTTCTTTCTCCTTCCTCCAACGTGCATTTTTTTCAAATAAATACAATAGTATTATCAAATAAATATTATATTATAAAATGAAGAGATAAGAAAAATAAACAAAAAATTTAAGAATAAAAATATTTTTTATGTTCTTTTATATTTTGATAAAAAAATAAAATGCTGAATATTTACAAATAATATATCCATTTTGAGTATAGCTAAAGAAAAAAAAATCAAATAAAAATATTACAACCTGATATTGTCATAAAACATCAAATAAAAGAAAATTGATGATAATTTGATTTATGTCATAAAGATAAAATCAAATAATTAATATTTGTTTTCTCCTAATCCTAACAATCTGATCTTGATCTTGTGAATCACAAAATTGATATTAATTTCATTCTAGAAGTTTTGTATTCATATTCACATGTAACAATTGTCATTGTCCTGTATTCAGTTTCACAGGAACTCTTTGACATTGTTGCTTGCTATTGCTTCTTTGATTTCCAGAATATAAGGGAATTTTCAAGACACACACTAAAATCAGTCACTGATCTTGAATCACTATAGGTGTTCCAATCACTCTCACAAAAGGCTTTTAGATGGACAGAACTGTTTGAAGAGAAAAATAAGTTCAGACTTAGAATTACTTTACTATATTTGAGAATTTTAATTGTTGCATTATAGTGAACAATTGTAGGCTTATCAAGAACCTGAGAAAGTTGTTAAACAAAAAAGGTTATGTCAGGTGAGGTATTAGTGAGATACATAAGTCTTCGAATCAATCTTCTATAGGCATGAACATCAGTGAAAGACACACTTTCAGTAGAAGACAAATTAATATGATTATCCATATGAGTGCATTAGTAGAAAAAACCCTTTGTATATCAGTTCTGGAGGATATTCTACACCGGTTCCAGAATCGATATAGATGCAAGCAATGTAAAAAGTCTTGAACTTTCTACATCGGTTCATAAATAAATCACCGACGTAAAATACTAGTCCTAAAAGCATTCATGAAGAGATACTATATTGATTGTGGCTCTCAACCGATGTAATATCTATTCTATTAGATTGATTGAGAACCACGGCCAATGTAGTTCTTGATAATCACAATTGATATTTCAATATATTTATTTAATTTATATTTAAAAAATTATTCTTAAAAATTAAACTTCAGCTTCAGATTTAAGCATGGAATTTTTGTTTACGCAATCTTTTTAGATCCAGTCACTTAAATTTGATTCTTTTATAAATTACAAGTTTTATTTTTATATGTTTAATTTCGAAACCAAATCCTATTAAAATAAACATAAAATTGCTTTGTTTTGAAGTTCGTGGTGATATAGAGTTATATTATTTTGCTTAGACTATATATTTTATTGCACTTTCATGCATTTAAAATTTAAAAATTACTAATATAAATAAAAACAATTTATATAGTTGTTATTTATTTAAATATTTAAAATTTAAATATTTTTTACCTAAAGCACTAGGTCTTCTAATCTTATTTAAGAAACTTAATATATGTAATTATTTTTAACTTTTTAAAATATTTATTATCTGTACATTATACTTTCATTATTGATGTTACTTACTCTTAAATATTTTTGCTCTTTGTCCATCTAATGAAATGAAAAAAAAAATGTTTTTCCGTTTCGTTCTATACCAAGTTTCTTAAAAATGAACTCTAAATTAATTATTTTATACATTAAAATTACATTAAATATTTTTCTATAAGTATCCACTTTTTTCCCATTTTGATGTACTTTTTTATAATAATGCCCAAAATAGGCAGAAAAAAATTTATTTATCAAAATGGACAAATTTTGCCACCTAGATAGGATTTCACATCAAGAAATCCTCCATTAAAGACATGATTTCAGACTGGTCAAATTTGACATGCTGGCGATTTCAATTAAAGTCATTAATTAAAATCTCTTTTCTTACTAAACTCATTTCTGTAACGATTTCTTTAATTATTTGACACTATATTTGTTACATTTAATAATTAAAAAATAATAATTAAATAATAATAATTAACAAAACCAGAACAATTAAGACATACAAATTTATTTTAATTTTAAAAAATAATATAATGATAATAATAATAAGAATGACATGTTGAAGATCATAAAGTTATTGGAAAACTGAAAAATAATGCTTAAACAATCTAAAATACAAAATCATGAAGAAACATGAGGACTTTGCTAAAACATGAATAAACAAAAAAAGGGAGAGCAACATGTTAAAAAATGGATATGCTTATCTGGTTTACTATATGAATTCACTCAGTTAAACAAAAAGAGTGTCCCGCATTTGACTTTGAAGATGTTTTCAAAAGCCATTTTCAACGGGCTACTAATTTGATATTTAATCAAGAAAAGTCACATAAAAGTGGTACACAAATATTATTATGATTTTAAATTCATTTACCTCTGAGCACGTTTCATGAAACTACAATTACCAGAAAATGCAAAAAATTGTCATCAAGTTTTCCAAATGGGAAAATCCTGTATATTATGTCTGCTAACTTCAAAATGTAATAAAGTCAGAGAGGAGATACATAAATTTCCAACCTCATCATGACAAGTAACTTATGAAATTCCTAGAATAACATACCATTACAATTTAATATAATCTAATGGCTAATCAATACTTTTTGTTTACACAAGAGAATATACGGATGCTATGACTACTACATAACATTCTTTAGACCTCTGTCCTCAGCCCTATAGTTACAAGTTTTATTTAAGGAGTCTTTGAGTGGGAAGGTGTCTTGGCTTCTCCCTTTACTTTGTGGCTGCAAGAATTTATTTGTTAAAGATTCCAATGCTTTAATTGTCAATAGTCTGTCTCTTGTGCTCCTCCTGAGAATTATATCTTTTGGTTTTGGGTCCGGCTCATTTTCCTCAACTGTTGCCATCAATTCAGCATCTTCACACTTCACTAGAACTTGAGGTGCACTGAACTTTATGGTATGATGTGGTTCACATTTCTCCAATTTGTCACAAGCGATGTCTTTGTCAAGACAAACTGTATTAATATTTCTTCTTTCCTTTTCTAATTTTGCACTTCCTTGCTGATGACCAAGTTCATAACTGGCTTTCTTATTGGCATCTGGGATGCATGATGACTGAGAGTGTTCTAGTTTTTCTGATCCTATTCTTCCTGAGGAGTTCTAAAAAATGTGGCATGTCTCAACCTTAGACGATGTAGAAAGTTTTAGCAGTTTGATGGGGGAAGTGCAGGATCTGAAAAATCTGATCTTCTTCTTCGCTTGAATTTACGCGGTACGGTTCTCTTTAGTTGATTGCCATCAAACACACAGGTTAGCTGATTTTCACAGTTTTCTGCCATCTTGTTTGCATCATCATTATCAGACTTAACATTCACTTCTTTTTGGCCTTTCATGCAATCAACATTACTAGTATTCTCTTTGCTGTATACCATAGCAGATTCTGTCTCTCTCTCTTGGTGAAATGTTGTCAATCTTACCTTTCCTGTGGTTTGTTTGACTGGTTGTTTTTCTGCCTCTTGCTCTTTGCAGCCACTAACTTTTATTTTTTCAGCTTCAAGTTTAAGAAGATTTGGTTCACCTATCACTTTGCTCAACACATTGACAGAGTCAAAGTAATGATGACCTTTTACAAGTTTTGTCCTTGAAAACCTCTTGACACCAGGAGAAGAAAGACCACAAAACTTTTGGAGCTAAGATTGCCTTGATTCTTTAGTTTCTCCAAGTGCTAACCTCTTGCCACTAAGCGTGTTGGGAGAACCGAAGGGGCAAAACCGGGGAGATCTCACAAGAATGAGACAAGAGCCAACATATAAGGGAATGACACTACCTTCAACCCAAAACCTTAAGGCATTAGGTTTGCGGATCTTTTTTCTTATATGTTGCTCAACTTTCTCATTCCTACTCAATGTGGGACTTAGACTCACACTTGGATACTTAACAATCTCCCCCTCAAGTGAGAATCCCTTCCACATTGGTACACACTCCCCCTCGAGCGGAAGCATTTTCAAATACGAGTACCTTAATCACAAACGATCCTCACTTGTCTCACTTGTACCGCCATTTACACACTTAAACGGGACACGCTTCCTCGAAACATCCGTCAGGAAGACTTTCGATACAAGGTCAAACTGCACTCGCCCAAGCCGCAAACCATCAACTCTGATACCACTTGTTGGGTAATCCGATGGGGCAAAACCGGGGAGATCTCACAAGAATAAGAGCTGAGTCAACATATAAGGCAATGACACCACCTTCAACCTAAAACCTTAAGGCATTGGATTTGTGGGTCTTCTTTCTTATATGTTGCTCAACTTTCTCATTTCTACTCAATGTGAGATTTAGACTCACACTTGGATACCTAACAAGCGGGGCCAAACAGCTTTCCAGAATATATCATTACTTTTGGCTTTGCTGGGTTGATCGGTCAAATGTTTGATTATATCACAGGGTGCTAGAGAAGACCAACCTTTGCTAGCATGTATAGAAGCCTGGGTTTTCTTCCCACGTTGCATGATTGGGCTGGTAAGGCCTTCCTTCCTCTTACCAATCCCTACAGCTTCCACAAGAACACCAAGTCCAACAGTAGACTTCAAAAAAGAGACATATTCATCTAGAGAAGTTCTCCCCTCCGAATGGGACTTGGAAGCCTGATTATAGACATAAGCAGAGGGAGTTAAGAGTTAATAATCAGGCAAAACATCTTTAAGTTCTTCTGAGACAGTCAAGCGAGACAATAGTTCACAATGCCTCTGACCAGAAAAAAGTTTGTCTTATTTTATACTTTTTCTCCCTTTCATTTTCCTGTAGTGTGCCCATCTACAATATTCACCGGACTTATAAAACTTTCCATAGTAAAACGACAATATTTCCCCCATCTCTTTCTTCTCTAGAAATCTTTTTATCTGAACAAAATTTTTCCCGAAGATAAATAAACCAAGGACAAAGCTTTTTACATCAACATCACTCCACGACTTATTAAATTTATATCTCCGCTCTTCATGTCACAGTATCCTCCACTTCACTATGTACATGTTTTGAACGTTTAAGCCGTTCTGAGTTTTTTTATCATGGAAGGAATTTCCTCCTGGTATTCATGACCAATTCGGAGGTTTGACTTTAGACTCCAATTATGTAGCTTATTGATAGAATGCAAACACAGGACAATGGTATAGTAAGTGTATTAAGTAATGAAATGATAGTTTTTCTTAAGTGTCTGTGAAAGAAAAAAAAAACTCAGGTGATGTAGGAATTAAAATGGCAGCAACCAAGCAATGTTCTGGGTTCACCTACAATAGATACCAAGAGAGGTTCAGGGGGATTGAGTAAGGAAGAAAGTTTCAGAGAGAGAGATTCACGAAGAAAGGAAAAGGGTTCACCATCCATAACCTTTTCGTCTGCCATTCTGCTCTCATGACCACCCACTAGCTCACGTCTTTTCCACCACACTCATGTGCAAAGATGTGCAGAGGTTGTTATATGTTATTGCCTGGATCTTTCTCCACGTAGCCATCAGTTTGTTGTCATCCCCTTTTTTTATTACTTGTATCATTACCCCTTCCTTTGAAAATGTCCTTGTCCTCAAGGGCAAATTGTGGATATTGAGTCTTTATGTCTTCTTATGATTCCCACGTTGCCTCTTCCTCAGACAATTGTTGCCACTTGATTAAGACTTGTTCTTGCCATTTACCATTATTTTTTATCATGCGATGTCCAAGAACGATATGGGGATATAATCGACACCCTTTTTCATCAAGTGATAATGGTGTTGGGACATTTGCCTGGGCAGGGGTGCCCTCACATTTCTTCAAAATTGATATGTGAAAAACTGGGTGTATGCGAGCAGTGGAAGGTAGTTGTAACTTATAAGCTACCTTGCCAATACGTTGAATAATGGGAAACGGACCAAAATACTTCATTGACAGTTTTTGATTCTTGCGCAAAGCAACTGAATGTTGTCGGTATGGGTGAAGTTTGACATAGACAAAGTCTCCCTCTTTAAATTCCAGCTCTCTTCTTTTGCTGTCAGCTCTTATTTTCATTCTTGTTTGGGCATTACGCAAGTTGTTCTTCAATGTGTCCAGTAGTGTATCCCGTTGTTGTAATTGCTCCTATACTGCAGGTATATCGGAGGCATTAGCGCTATAACGAATCAGTGGCGGTAGGTCACGTCCAAATACTACCTTGTATGGTGTCATTCCAATTGCAGAATGGAAGGATGTGTTATAGTTGTATGCTGCCCAAGGTAGCAATTAGAGCCAATCTTTAGGATTCTCTTGAGTGTAGCAGCGAAGGTACATTTCAAGACAGCGATTCAAAACTTCTACTTAGCCATCCGATTTAGGATGATAGGCAGAACTTCTTGCCAATCTAATTCCCTGTCCCTTGCAACATTGTTCCCAGAACTTACTAGTCAAAATTTTGTCGCGATCGGAGACAATTGATTGAGGAAGACCATGAATACTCACACTTGTTTAATGAAAACCTCTGCCACTTTAGGGGCAGTGAAATCTGGTGGCAATGGTATAAAATGAGCCAATTTAGACAATCGATCAACAACTACTAAAATCATTGAATAACCATGCACCATTGGTAAGCCCGTGATAAAGTCCATCGAAATATCCTGCCAAATATGAGTTGGAATTGGTAACGATTGTAGAAGGCAGCTGGTGATAGCGTACAATACTTAACTTGTTGACAAATTTGGCATGCTTTGACATACGCTTTAATCGATTTGGCCATATCTTTCCAAAAGTACTGAGCTGTAATTCGAGCAAGTGTTTTCTGATACCCACCATGTCCCCCTAAAATTGAATCATGGAACTCTTGTAATATTGCCTTTATTGTGTTGGAATTTCGTGGAATGATTATGCGATCTGCCCAATACCATAAACCTTGTCTTTGCTGCAACTTTACAGATTGCCTCTTGAGTTCCGTGAAGTCTACCTGTGGGTCATACTGCTTTAATTCCTCACGTAATTGGCTCAACAATGAACAATTCACTGTCGTTAATGTTAAAAACGACATGGATAAGCCATCAGCACCGTTGTTTTCACAACCTTTCTTATATTCAATGGTAAAATCGTAGCCTAAAAGTTTAGCCAACCACACTTGTTGTTCGGGCGTTTGGATCGTCTGGGCTTGCATTTTTTTCAAGCTTTTGTGGTTTGTCCTTATGATAAATTTATGTCCCGGGAGGTAATGTCTGAACTTTGCCACGACAAATATAATTGCAAGCATTTCCCTGGCATATACAGATTGCTTTTGTCCAGTAGGTGAAAGTTTCTTAGAAAACTAAGCGAGTGGGTGGCTCTCCTGGCTTAGTATGGCTGCTATACCAGTCCCTGAAGCATCGGTCTCCAATATAAATGATTTGGAGAAATCGGGTAAAGCCAATACTGGTGTTGTAGAAAGAGCTATCTTCAATGTCGAAAAAGCCTGTTGTGCTTGTGTAGACCAAGCAAAATTATCCTTTCTCAATAAATCTGTTAATGAGACTGCTAGTAATGCAAAACGGTGAATAAATCATCTATAATAGCTGGCCAAACCCAATAATGCTCTCAACTGTTTCACATGTGTTGGTGTTGGCCACTGCTTGACAGCCTCAATTTTTGACTCATCTACCCACACTCCTTCTTTAGAGACTACATGGCCTAAGTACTCTATCTCTTTTTTTCCAAAGGAGCATTTGGAAAACTTAGCAAATAGGACATGCTCCTGTAAGATCATGAAAACTTGTAGTAAATGTGTCAAATGTGATTGCTGATTTAGACTGTATACCAATATATCATCGAAAAAGACCAATACAAACTTCCGTAGGGCTGCTGCAAAAATTGAATTCATCAAACTTTGAAAAGTTGCAGGTGCATTTGTCAGGCCAAATGGCATCACCAACCACTCATATAGCCCTTGATGAGTACGAAAGGCAGTCTTAAAACAATCATCGGACCTCACCCTAATTTGATGGTAGCCAGACCTCAAAGGGTTATAGAAAAAAATTGGTTATAAATTGTACCTGGTTAGCTTTTTGGCTTTGGGTTAAAGTGTCTATATACAAAAATGCCTTAATCATCTCCATGTTTTCATTTGTGAAGTAAAATAACACAAAAAAATTAGGCAACATCAACTTGATACATTACTCAGTGGAACTCTCAACTCTCAACTGTTTAAAGATTCACAACTCACTTGGCTAATCGGTTTAATTCCTCAATTTTTATCAAGCCTTGTTCTAGTCATAACACAATTCAATTTTCATACATTAATCACCCACTCAACCTAACTCAAAAATTCTAATCCACTCAATCTTTCCCAATTCAATAAGCTTATATGACTTAGAACAATCATGAGTCTAATTTCTACTCAACCACAAAATTATGCTAATTACCACACATCAAACATAAAAAAATAACAAATAAAATTAACAAAATTAAATACTGAATGGAAAATCAATCACAAACATACTACAATATTTAATTACAGAAACAAGTGTTTTATAAGGAATCTCCCTTCATAATCCTATCAAAGACAATGTCAAATTCTGCATCCTGATGTCCTTGATCTGCTTCTTCCTCATATGCTGCTGCTGTGGATGTCCCTGCTCCTACAAATGCTGCTCCTCCTCCCCCATGAAAATTGGGCCTGTCCCTAGTCCATGCAACCACTAGTAGAAAAAACATATTTAATCGCGGTTCTACACCACTTACAATCGCGGTTCTGGAATCAAGGTAGATCAAACCGTATTAAAAAGTACTGAAGATACCATAGCGGTTGTATAATCGCGATGGAAAGTATAACATACAACCGCGGTTCTTATTGCAACCGCAGTGATAAATTTAATTTAAAAAAACAAACAGCGACCCCACCATCTCATTCTCCGGCCAGTTACGTCTCACTAAAGTTCTCTGGGCCGTGCCTTCTACTTCTTCTCCTTCCAAATCTGGGACAGCAAAACCGGCAACGCTGCCAGCTTCGCCACCTCCTTCACCTTCAATATCTTCACTCCCAACAAATCCAACTCCGCCGATGCACCTCCGCCTCCGCCTCCAGATCCAACGACCTTCGTCTCAAGATCCAACGACGCCAATGCACCTCCGCCTCCGCCTGCAGATCCAACACCACGAACACAACCTCTGCCTCCAGATCTAACTCCGTCGATACACCTCCGCCTCCGCCTCCAGATCCAGTGCCACGAACGCGACCTTTGCCTCCAGATCCAACGCGGTAGCCTAATCGGTGGTGGTCTCTAAACGGTGGTGGCTCTGAACTGTCAGTGTTTGCAAAAATGTCGAGCCGACGGGGTTAGGTACCAGTAGTGATAATGGCAAAGGGGGGAGCTGGACACTGCTGAACTGGAAGAGATTGCTTAGAATGAGTGTCTGGGTAACAAAGCCGAGAAGGGTGTAGTTAAGGTGCTAGTTTAACGAGCGAGGAGAGTGATTTGGCCCATAGAAGCGAGGATCTGGAAGAGAGGGTTGATACTGGGTCAACTATGACAGTGAGTGAGGGGGACTTGTTCTGTGATAAACAAATGACTCCATACAAGAACCTCAGGGCAACGAATCCTAGGAAAAGGGCGATATGAGTGCGGTTGTTTGTGGGAACCGTGCTCGTGTCCCACGTACCATCGCGGTTGTTTAAACAACCTCCCTTGTATCTCCTTGTAAAATAATTTTGCAGATACCAACCACGATGGTATGTCCTTGCAAAATAATTTAAAAATTATTTTGCAGATACCAGCGTGGTTGTTTAAACAACCGCGATGGTATCTTCCTGTAATTTGTCAATTTTAAATATTTGTTGGCTTTACCATCGTGGTTCTCGCTCCAAATGCGATGGTATCTCCTGGAATGTTAATACAATTGCGGTTGTTGTGGATAACCACGGTGGTATGATTGCACTTAGTTTCAAAAATGTCACTGTGTTGTTTTTAATTGTTGTTCCCTCTTAACAACAATGATATCCTGCCGTGGAATGTGTTTTTTCTACTAGTGGACATAAGAGCTGAATTGGTTAGGAGGCTACTTTCCTTTTTTTTAGTACTTCTCAAAAGTGATCCAAGGCTTATGCTGAATCAAACTAACACAATACTAAATATGCAAACTTAAAATTGAAAACTGACAAACATTGGGTTGCTTCCCAGGAAGCGCTCTTTTGACGTCATATAGCTTGACGCCTGATGCTCATTAGTTGCTCAGATGAATCACTGTGGCGAGCCTATCAATCTCACCACCAACGTAATGCTTCAGTCTCTACCCATTTAGAGTCCAGCTCCTTTGAGACTTAGGATCTTCAAATTCCACTACAACATAGGGTTTGACTTGCTTGACTAGAAAGGGACTTGATCATTTAGATTTCAGTTTTCCAAGAAAGAGCTTCAATCTTGAATTGAACAATAACACAAATTGGCCTGGATAGAAGCTTCTCTTTAAAATTCTCTTGTCATGGTAGGCCTTTGCTCGCTCCTTGTACAATTTTGAAGATTGATAAACATTCAACCTCATCTCTTCTAGTTCACTCAATTGAACTTTTCTACTCTCTCCAGAAGCTTTAACATCCAAATTCGATAGCTTTAAAGCCCATTAAGCTTTATGTTCTAACTCTACAGGAAGATGACAAGCCTTACCATAGATTAGTTGAAAAGCAGAGAGTTGTAGGGGTCTTAAAGGCAGTTCTATAAGCCCACAAAGCTTCATCAAGCTTGCTTGACCAGTCTTTTCTAGAAGAGGCCACTGTCTTCTCTAAGATTTTCTTGATCTCTCTATTAGAGATCTCTGCCTAACCATTAGTCTGAGGATGGTATGTTGTTGCCACTTTGTGTCTAACACCATAGTGCTCTAACACCTTTTGAAGTTGGGCATTACAAAAATGAGAGCCTCCATCACTCATAAGAACTCTAGGAGTGCCAAATCTGTCAAAGATATTTCTTTTAAGGAATCTGATCACAGTTTTGGCATCACCCTTCTGAGTAGGGATTGCTTCAACCCATCTAGACACATACTCAACTGCGAGTAAGATGTACTCATTTGAGAATGAAGATGGTAGTGGTCCTATAAAATCAATCCCCCAACAATCAAAGACTTCAAACTCATGAATATTTTGTAGAGGCATTTCATACCTCTTGGAAATACTTCCAGTTCTTTGGCAATTGTCACATCTCTGCACATATTCATTTGCATCTTTGAACAGTGTAGGCAAAAAGAATCCAACTTGAAGGACTTTAGCAGCTGTCCTTTCTCCATTAAAATGGCTTCCATATGGCGAGTTGTGACAATGCCATAGAATGTTGTAGGCCTCCTCTCTAGTGACACATCTTCTCAGCAAGTTGTCTGCACCAATCTTGAATAGATGAGGATCATCCCACACATACTGATTTGCTTCATTGAAGAGCTTTTTCTTTTGGTACCAGTCAAAGTGCTCACGAACATCTCCAACTTTAAAATTTGTCATGTTTGCAAACCATGGTCTTTTCTTGAATTGCTAAGAGCTTTTCATCTAGAAATTTAGCTAGTACCTCTGGCTTAAGAATGGTCACCTCATCATTATCAAATTTTGACAGGTGGTTTGCTACATTGTTCTCACAACCTTTCTTGTCCTTTATTTCTAAATCAAATTCCTGTAACAACAATATCCATCTAATCAACCTGGGTTTAGAATCTGATTTAGTCAACAGATACTTAATAGTTGCATGGTTAGTGAAAATAACTACTTTAGAGCCAATCAAATAACATCTGAATTTTTCTAGTGCATACACTATAGCAAGTAATTCTTTTTCAGTGGTGGTATAATTGCTCTAAGCCTCATTTAAAACTTTACTTGCATAATGTATGACATAGAAAATCTTCTCTTTTCTTTGCCCTAACACTACTCCCACAACATAATCACTTGAATCACACATGAGTTCAAAATTATATTTTCAATTGGGAGTAGTAATTATGGATGCAGAAATGAGATTTTCTTTCAAAGTTTCAAAGGCATTCATACAATCTTCATCAAAATTAAAAGAAGAGTCCTTATTGAGTAGATTGCAAAGAGGCTTTGCAATATTAGAGAAATCTTTGATGAATCTTCTGTAGAAGGCTGCATGTCCTAGAAAGTTCCTGATCCCCTTTATGTTGGTTGGTGGTGGTAGCTTCTCAATAACTTTCACCTTGGCTCTGTCTACCTCAATTCCTCTACATGATATTTTATAGCCCAAGACAATCCCTTCCATCATCACCAAATTAGTGGCCACACACCGCTTCAGTACGGTGTCAAGATTCTCCAAGCACTCATTAAAAGTAGAGCCAAACACAGAGAAATCATCCATGAATACCTCAATGCACTTCTCCACCAAATATGAGAAGATTGCAAGCATACACCTTTGGAATGTAGCAGACGCATTACATAACCCAAATGGCATCTTCCTGTAAACAAACATTCCAAAAGGACAAGTAAAAGTTGTCTTCTCCTGATCTTCAGGATCTACCACAATTTGATTATACCTAGAATAACCATCTAGGAAACAATAATAAGCTTTTCCAACTAACCTTTCCAACATCTGATCCATGAAAGGCAATGGAAAATGATCTTTCCTTGTGGCTTGATGCAACTTTCTGTAGTCAATATACATCCTCCATCTCGGGACGGTCCTTGTGGGAATTAATTCATTTTGTCATTATGAATCACAGTCATCCCACCTTTCTTAGACTAACCCAAGCACTATTAGAGATAAGATAGATCATTCCTGCTTCTAGTAGCTTTTGCACCTCCTTCTTCACAACCTCCTTCATGGTAGGATTCAAACGCCTTTGAGGTTGTGCCCCCGATCTGAAATCTTGTTCCATGTGGATCTTATGTATATAATATGAAGGACTGATACCTTTTAGATTAGAGAGGGTCCATCCTATAACTTTTCTATTAGCCCTCAAGACTTCAACCACTTTCTCCTCTTCCTTTGCTGTCAAAAGCTGCTCAAAATTACAGGTTGTTCACCATTTTCAGCAAGAAACACATACTTCAAATGAGAGAGGGTAACTGCGTTAACTCTATCTTCTGTGGTTGAGAAGCTTCTTTTTCTAACTTTTCTTGCTCTTGGTCGCTATTCTTTGAAATTTGTTTTGGCTTCTCTAACTCTTCCCAACATTTATTTACTTTTATATCTTCTATTCCATCAATACTGTTGGTGAGAGCTTTCGTCAAAGGCTCAGAGGCACAAATTCTCTCCTTCTGTTCATCACAAATTTTATCTAAAACATCCATTCTAAAACATTATTTTGCTCCACTTGAATGTTTCATAGCTTCAAAGACATTAAAGTTTACTTCTTCATGTTGAACACACACCTTAAGCTGCCCCTTATCAACATCAATCATGACCTTGGTAGTTTTCATAAATGGCCTTCCTAGAATTAGAGGAACTTCAGCATCTTCCTCCATGTCCATGACCACAAAATCAACTGGAAATAAGAATTTGTCAACCTTTACTATCAAGTCTTCAACAATCCCATAAGGATGTTTTATAGACCTGTCACCTAGCTATAGAGTCATCCTTGTAGGTCTCACTTCAATATCTCCAATCTTCTTTAGCATGGAGAGAGGTATAAGATTGATGCTTGGTCCAAGGTCAAATAAAGCTCTTCCCATTGTGAGATTTCCTATGGTAACAGGCAAAGCAAAACTTCCTAGATCTCTAGATTTTCGTAGCAAAAATTTTTGAATAATAGCACTGCATCCAACTTCTAATTCCACTGTCTCTTGCTCAGGAAATTTTCTCTTCTTAGTCAACAATTCTTTCATAAATCGAGCATAGGTGGGCATTCGCTCTAATGCTTCAATGAGAGGGATATTGATTTGCAACTGTTTGAGGATATCCATGAATCTTATAAATTATCTCTCTTTACTCTTCCTTGAGGGAGCATGTGGATAAGGTATATCTTTTAAAAGAGCAACATTTTTCACAGGAGAGTTTCTTGATTTTCACTCTTTTCATTTTTCTCTCTTTTTTCATCATTACTCTCATTTTTCTCTTTATTCTTCTCTTTTTCTCCCTCACTCTCAATTTTTTCTTCCTCAACTCTTTTCTTTCTCTCAACAAGATTATCACCAATGCCTTCTCCTACAACTTTCCCACTCCTTGTTGTGATTGACTTGCAATGCTCCTTGGGATTAGTTTGTGTGTTGGCTGAAAATTGACTCTGTTGTTGATCTACTAATTGTTTTGCCAATTGTCCCACTTGTGTATCAAGATTTTTGATACAAGCTTCAGTATTTTTCTGATTGGCCATAGAAGCTTGCATAAATTCTACAAGGTCTCCTCCAACTTGGTGGTCCTGTCGTGAGTTGCTGCTGAAAATGAGATTGCCTGTTAAATGAATCTACATCCTGTTCCCACCTAAAGCCTTGATTCTGATTGCTCCTCTATCCTTGGGACATATTATTATTCTGATAATTACCTGAGAATCCTTCTTGCCTTCATTGATTGCTCGTATAATTAACCTCTTCCGGTGAAGGATTATTTTGATAAGAGCACTACCCATTAGGATGATTACTTCCACAAAAATCACAACTCATGAATTGACTTTGATTTTGGAAAGATTGTACAACTTGTAATTGTTGAGGCAACTTTGTCATCTGTTTGGTTAGTGCTTCCATCTGTTGCATTAAGATTTTATTTTGAGCTAAAAGGGAATCTGTGGTATTGAGATCAAACACCCCCTTTTTCTGTTGCACTGTTTGTCTATCATGTTGAGCTTGATAATCTGTAGAAGCAAGAACATCAATAATTCTTGTTGCCTGCTCTGCATCTACTGCCATCATTGTACCTCCAACTGTTGTATCCGGTATCATCTTCGTGTCAACCCTCAGACCATTGTGGAAAATGCTTAATTGGGCAATATCTTCAAAACCATGATTTGGGTATCTTTTCAACATCACTTTGAACCGTTCCCAAGCTTCACAGAATGCTTCATCTGACACTTGTCTAAAGGTGGAGATATCAGATTTTGCCTTGATGTAGCGAGAGAGTGGAAAAAATTTATGTAGAAAATTTTCCTCTACATCATTCCAACATTTCAAACTCTGATTTGGATGAGATTTGATTCATTCTTTTGCTTTGTCCACCAAAGAGAATGGAAACAATCGCAAATAAACAGTCTCAATGTCACCCTCTTCAAAACCCATAGTCCCTACTAGCTCATAGAAAGTGGACAACTGTGTGTATGGATCTTCATTCTCCATCCCAGTAACCTGATGACTGCTAATCAAATTCAAGAAGGTTGGTTTCATCTATAATGTTTTAGTGGTAGTCGGTACTGCTATGCTGGAGAATTGTCTTGAGCCTTGCTGCAAGGCATAGTCTTCAAGAGTCCTTCTTGGTGGGGGAATCCTCTCCTCAGCCATACTGACCTCTTCTTGTATCACTTGAGTATTTCTGTCAAAGGTCGTAGAGGATTCTTCCCTTGTTTGACTTTGTTGTTCTCTTCTCTTCCTGCTTCGATTCTTCCTAGCTGCTCCTTCAAGCTCTAAATCAAATTCTAATTGATCTTCAGGAACTTGTCCTCTCAATATCATAAATCAAAGACAACTCAAGCAAGGATTAGTACAAAATAATTTATATTTTTTATATAAATAAGAACAAAAGCAGAACAAAGAAAAATTATTCACAATACTTAATGAGTTATGTTCCAAAATTTAAAAACAAAAATTGTTCCCTGGCAATGGCGCCAAAAACTTGTTGACCTTTTTCGGCAAGTGCACCGAGTCAAAAGTAATATAGATTTGCAACGTAAGGATGTCGATCCCACAGAGAACAATTTTGCTTATAAATCTCCGTTTCACTACTCACTAAGCAATTATAATTTTCAAGATGGTTTGATAATAATTTGAGTCAATAAACATAAAAGAACAATTAAAAATAAATAACAATTATAAATGGAGTTTGCAAGATCTAGAAGGACTCTGGGATTGAACTTCATCTATATCCCTCATTCATATTTTGGATTTGATAAAAACATACCATATCTGTGACTACTCACAATTAATACACATATAAAAATTATTCACACTGATTCCTCTGATATGAAATTCATAAGGAAATTTCATAAAGATTGATCCCTCAACTATTTAGTAAATTACCCAGCATTAAGAACAGATGTTATACACAATCATACATCGAAACCTATCCCTAGTATTCCAATATATTGAGTATTTTCATCTAGTTCATAAACTTAAAAGTACTTCCCAATTAAATTCAAGAATCAAAATTGTCGTAACCTAAATCACGACGGGACGGCGATCCAAAAAAAAAAATTTTATAAGAATAGTTTGAAAATTTAAGGAAAGGAGTCGCCACCATAGTTTATTAGGAAAACTATAGAAAAACCAAAATTAAGGGTATGGTCTGCGAAAATCGAGTCTAGATCCGGAGTCGGTTACGTGTGGGGAAGGTGTTAGCACCCCCATAAGGCCCGTTCTATGACGGTACCTTTAATTAAATAAGAAAACTGAGTGCGATTCTGAAAATGTTTATCTTTCCAAAGATGAGACAAAAATTTAGGTAAAAACAAACAAAAATATTTTTTTTTATTTTTAGAGCCCGACAAGGTTTT
>Ga0209489_100826_pt1 | contig 61852 bp, 38 predicted proteins | sample SiratrowhiteBW_FD_187527 | JGI IMG/M metagenome (GOLD analysis project Ga0209489, IMG submission 187527) | Root nodule microbial communities of legume samples collected from California, USA - Siratro white BW (SPAdes) (version 2) | ecosystem: Host-associated > Plants > Roots > Nodule | place... | reverse complement strand
CTTATTTAAAAAAAAACTCTTTTTTATTTTATCTATTTTTATTCTCTTAATAGGAAACACATATCTATATTATTTATATACATTTTTTTATTTTATTTTACCCGGACAAAATTGAGTGTTGACAGATGTTATCAAAAATAAATTTCCTTTTGTTAAATATAACAAATCTTTTATTTGTGATATTTGTCATTTTGCAAAGCAAAAAAGACTTCCCTTTCCTCTTAGTGTATCTAAATCTAAAAAATGTTTTGATTTGATTCATGTTGATGTGTGTGGACCATACTCATTATCATCAATTCATGGTCATAAATATTTCTTGACCATAGTTGATGATTATTCAAGGTACACATGGGTTTTTTCTTTGAAACAAAAATCTAAAGTTGTTAAGTATTTGGAAGATTTTGTTATTTTTATTCAAACACAATTTGAGATAGTAATAAAAGTAATAAAAAGTGATAATGAGACTAAATTTTTTATGACTAATTTTTTTATCAATAAAGGAATAATATATCAAACTTCATGTGTCAATACTTCACAATAAAATAGTATAGTTGAAAGAAATCATGGTTATTTATTAAATGTAGCAAGAGCTCTCATGATGCAATCTCATTTACCCAAAATTTATTGGTCATATTCTGTTATACATGTTGCGTATATTATAAACATGTTTCCCACACCTGTTTTAAATGATTTTTCTTTTCATGAAATGCTTTACAAAACTCCACCAGATTTTGATCAATTAAAGGTGTTTAGATTTTTATGCTATGCTAGCACTTTGTCAACAAATAGAAGTAAATTTAATCAAAAGGCATCAAAATGTGTTTTTATTGGTTTTAAGAAAAGGACAAAATGATATTTTTGTTGAATATTGATAAGCGTTGATTTTTAGTTGATTTTGTGGAGATTTTGTGATTGATTCTGTTAGTAATTAGGTTGATTTTAATTCGATTTAGATTTGATTTGATTTTCTTTTATTATTGATTTTAAAATTTAATGTGTTTTATTGCGGAAAGATAAAATTTTGTTGAAAATTAGGTTAAATCTGAAGGAAGAGAGCATAGAGGCGTCGAAAATGAGGAAAAGAGCAGAAAAAGAGCATAAGTGACTTTTTGCTTAAGCTAAAGATACAGCCTGGGCTAAAACTCACTTAAAGTCCATCACTCTTTGGAATTGGAACTAAACGTAAGTGCATTACATGTATAAGTTCAGGGATGAATTATAGTATAATGACTGCTTATAACAACTGATCTTAATGCTGATTAGGTTATTCTAGCAACTAGGGATAAAAGTTAGGTAATTTAGTTTATGAAATTCAATGCTAGAGAAATCAGGTTGAAAAGGCTTTTATTTGCACAGATTGGTAATGAGAAAATATGATATTAAATTAGGTTAAGAGTGTATGTGAAGAAGAATATTGCGATTCAATCCCAAGGCTTTTTATTATTATTAAACTCACATTTTTACTATTCGTTGCTTTGTTATAACAATTCTCAATTCATTCACTCATTATCTATTGTTTATTCCTTCATAGTACAATTTGGTGTAATTCAATTTACAATTCTCGTTCCCTGTGGATACGATACTTTTCTTACTACTATATTACTTGTGGACTCAATACACTTGCTGAAAATCCGTTAACAAATATTCAATCAAGAGAAATTTTTGTGTCTAGGGATATTGTCTTCTATGAACATGTTTTTCCATATCAAATAGTTGAAGATACTAGCAATGAAATTGACAGTCCAAACATTCAGGATCAAAATGTTTTTACATAAGATCAACCTATTTTGAGTCAGCCATCACGAGTCATTTTTGCATCCTGTGATAATATTAAAAATAATGTTAATAATGATTATGAAACAAACATCCATATCCCCGAAGAAGTTTGTTCCCATAGAGACTAAAACCTCAATGAAAATAATGAAACAACACAGTCAATTCGAATAAGTACTAAATCAAAAAGACCACTTGAGTATCTAGTATTTAAAGGATTATCATTGTAATATCAATGTTTCCAATACATCTTCTAGAGTTAAATATCCTTTGAATTATGATTTGTCTTATAATAAATTATCACATTCTTATAAATCTTTTGTTATGTTTATTTCTTCACATGTTGAGTCAAACACTTATTTTGAAGCTGCTGTGAAATATGACTGTTGGAGAAAGGCTACACAGTGTGAGATATCTGCTTTGGAGTCAAATCAAACATGGGAGAATGTTCTTCTTCCTAAGAACAAAACTGTCGTAGGATGCAAATGGGTATCCAAAATAAAGTATAATGTTGATGGGACTGTTGAAAGATATAACGCAAGATTAGTGGTGAAGGGATACACACAAACAGAGGGCATTGACTACCTTGAAACTTTTTTTCCAGTAGCAAAGATTACCACTATAAGGTTGCTTCTTTCTCTAGCTTCTATATATAACTGGGAGTTGAAACAATTAGACATAAATAATGTCTTCTTACATGGAGAGTTGAAAGAAGATGTATACATGGTTGTTCCTTCTGGATTGACTTCTATTCAACCAGAACAAGTTTGTAAATTAAAAAAGGCTTTATATGACCTTAAGCAAGGTAGCAGGGAGTGGTTTGCTAAATTTTTTTTTTTACTTCTATGGGATATACTCAATCTATGAATGATTATTCATTATTTATTAATTCTTATGAAAGATCTTTTACAACATTATTGGTGTATGTAGATGATATAAAGCAGAGATTGAGAGAGTCAAATAAGCTTTCAATAAGACATTTAAGATCAAGGATCTTGGTGATTTAAGATATTTTCTTGGTTTTAAAATAACAATAAGTAATAAAGGGTTAATGATGAATCAAAAGAAATATGCATTGAAATTGTTAACAGATGCAGGTCTTTTAGCCTGCAAACCTGTAGTCACTCCTATGGATAATCTTGTTAAATTGTCTTCTACTGGAAGTGTGTCTTTTACTAATGTTCATGCCTATAGAAGGTTGATTGGAAGATTTATGTATCTCACTAACATCCGACTTGACATAACATTTTTTGTTCACCAACTTTCTCAGTTTTTTGATAAGCCTACAATTGCTCACTATAACGTAACAATTAGAATTCTCAAGTATATTAAAAGAGCTCTAAGTCTTGGTTTATTTTTCTCTTCCAACAATTATGCCCATTTAAAAGTCTTTTGTGATAGTGATTGAGGCACCTGTAGTGATTCAAGACAATCAATGACCGATTTTAGTGCGTATCTTTGAAATTCTCTTATATCCTAAAAATAAAAAAAGCAAGGAACAATATCAAAGAGTTCTTGTGAAGCTGAATACATGGCAATGACCACTGTTACATGTGAAATTCAATGGTTAGTCTATCTTCTTCAATATTTGAAAATTCCTTTTGAACAACCATCTCTTTTATATCGTGACAATGACTCAACAACATACATTGCAACAATTCTAGTGTTTGATGAGTGTACGAAACATATAGAAATAGACTGTCATATTGTTAGAGAAAAATTGAAGACGAGTCTCATCCATTTGCTTTCCGTTTCCACACATAACAACTAGCAGACATTTATACCAAAGCCTTAGGTCCTCAGTCTTTCACGAATATTTATTTGTTCTAAGCTGGGTCTCATCAATATTTGTTCCCCAACTTGCAGGGGTTTCACAGGATATGGATACAAGGCTTATAGAAGGAAATTAATATCTATTCTATGATTTTGTCTTTATGACATGATCAAATTGTTAGAAGAAAAGAAATATTAATTATTTGATTTTGTCTTTTGTGACAAGAATCAAATTATCATCAATTTTTGTTTATTTTTTTGTTTTATGACAATTTCAGGTTGTAATATTTTTCTTTATTTTCTTTATTCAGCTATACCTAGTATGGGCATTATTTGTTATATTTTTTATATTATTTATATATATTTAACTCTTTTTTTTATTTTTCATCAATACATAGAAAAATAGCGTATTTTTATTTTCATATCTTTTATTCATTTTTGTTTATTTTTTTATTTTCATAATAATTTTACTTTGTAAATTGTTATGTATTAATTCATTAGAAAATTTATTAAAAGTCTACTTTATCCGATATAAAAAATAATCTTAAAATTTATTCAATCTCCTTATATAAAAAAGTCTTAAAATTTATTCAATATTTTTTTAACCAACAGTCCTAAAATAACTGTGTAAATGATTTAAAGGATGATAAATTCTTATCAAGCTTTTATATTATATATTAATTATTTAAAAAATAAATTATAAAGACTTTGTCCATTGTAGCACTATATAACTACATTAACACATATTTATTAGGGAATATGGTTTAGAATGACTTTTCAAAAATTTGGACATGTATATAATAACCCTATCATTATTTATGAGGACAATAGCTCAATAATTAATATAAAAACAATTATCGTTTGCATGTATCCAAGAAACACATTCTTTTTGCATGTGTCCAATAAACACATTCTCTTTCCATTTCATCCTTAAACTAACAAAAGGTAACTTTCAAGCTACTTCATTACAATAGTGTAGCAACCTCTTTGAAAAAATAGGTGTCTGATTGTTAAATGGTTTGGTCAAGCCTCGCATAATATAATAAACTAATAGAATTATTATTTTATAAAGTGAATATAGTTACTAAACTATCATTAAACTCAAGCTTATTTACATAGTAAAACAATAAAAGAATAAACATAATTAAATAATTATATCAGAAATAGTCAATAATAAAAAACATATAAAAATTGAAATTTCATTTTTAAATTATCATCATATATACTAGATACCTAATATTACATAATTAATTAAAATAAGTAACAAAAGATAAACGCAGAAAAATTAAAAACTAGAAATTTATCATAAGTCCCATCCCATTATATAGCGAAGATACAGTTTCTGATAACTTCTTCAGTTTTATTTTCAGTTAGACACATTTATCTTTAAGTAAATAAAAAATAATTTATTTATTTATTTAAAAATAAATAATTAAATAATTTATTTTTATTTCAAAATAAATAAATAATACTTTTAAAATAATACTTATATAATTTTTTAATAATATTTTACAAAATTATATATATGTACTGTTTTTTACACTATTAATTTTTTTAATTAAATGTTCATAAAAATAATAAAATTGTAAATTTATGTATATATTAATGCAATAAAAATGTAAATAGAGACGGTATGTAATAAACAATAATTGAAATAAGAAACATTAAACAAAAGACATAGAAAATTTTATCACATACATCAGAAATAAAATAGATCTTTTTAATAATAAAATAAATATTAAAATCAATTCAATTAAAAATAATAATTCATAAAAAAAGATAATAAAAATGATCTCTAACAAAATAACAGTTTAAAATTAAATAACTAATTATTAATTATTTAAATTAAATAATTGAATAACTAATAATTTAAATTGAATACCAACTAACAAATTAACATAACAAACTAACCGTTGAAATTGAACAACAATTAGCCTAACTAAGTACTGACTTATGCCAACATAGTCTTTTTTTTTCATGATTTTTATAATAAAAAAATTTAAACACTTAATTTTTAAATTGAAAATCCCAAATGATATTAAAGAAATTAAAGGAGCCAAAATTACATTCAAATGGTTTAGTGGAAGAAAACGGTGATGGTTTAGGGTCACTTCCCGAAACTCGCTTAGCCTCTCCTCTCTCGAAATGGCGTCTTCGAATGGATTCGTGGAATTAGACGAAAACTTTTATGCAGCGCAACGTCTCTTGGCAAGACAGGAGGCAGACAGTGGAACCACCGACGATGAAGACACCGACGACGAAGAGTACGTTCCCGGTGTGGCCTCCCCTAGGGCTTCGCACGACACTCCTCGTGTCGTTTCGTCCAATAACTTAACCGTTATCCCCGACGAATCGCAGGATTGCGTTGAAGAGGAGGGAAATAAACGCCGCAGGATCGAAGGAGGCGAGACTTCTTGTTCCGTCGCGGGTAGCCAAGGAAACGACCTCACCGACATTGACGGTCTCTTTTGCCCTATTTGCATGGATGTTTGGACCAATAACGGCGAACATCATATCTGGTGCATCCGCATTTTCTTTGCCCTGACTGTTTGTTAATTGAGCGTGTTTGTGGTGGTGAAATTGTTAAATATATGCTAACGATGTGGTGATTTTTTTTTTTTTTTTTTTTTTTTTTTTATTTTTTGGGGTTTTTTTTTTTTTTTTTTTTTTTTTTGAATTTTTGGGGTGGATGAGTTCAGTTGTCTTCCTTGTGGACACATATATGGCATGTCTTGCATCAAAAGATGGCTTCAGCAGCGCCAAAATTCCAGCAAGGTACATACACAATGTGTTTGGTTTAGACTTGAGAGGTGTTTTCTGAAACTTATGCAGCCAAAAGTTGCTCGACATTTATCTTTTATTTGCTTTTTCGTCCCAGTGTCCACAATGTAATAGGAAATGTAAGTTGAAGGACGTGAGGAAACTCTTTGCTTCCCGAGTAGTTGCCGTCGAGGAAGAATCTCAGAAGGTTGGGCCATGTTTATGTGCGTATTTTATGTGAAAAAGAAACCTTTTAAGAAGATAGTTACCTGATTGATTACTTTTTCGCTGTTGGCAGAGAATTCAGTCACTTGAGGCAAAGTGTGCTGCCCTTGAAAGTAAGGTAGTAGGATGCTATGCAATATTTTTTTGCATGCTATTTTTTCTTCCTGGCTGTGTGTGTTTTGAACGTTTGATTATGCTGGAATATGAAGCTATATTTTTGGTTAAAACAATATATCGAATATGTTATTAGGCCAGTGATTGGCGAAAGAAAGAAGAGGGATGGAAGTGTCGAGAAGCCTCCTTGCATATTCAAGTTCAGAATCTTACAGAGGTATCTCTTATGTATTAGCATATACAAATAATTTGTCGGTAAATCTGTGGTTTTCCAAATTTGAAAACCTTTTACAGACTATGGTTGGAGCCACTCTTACTACCTGGATATTTTATTTTATATGAAATAGATGAGGATGTCATGTCATGTTTGCCACACTGTTGCATCTTCTACCCGTAGCCCCCACTTTATTATTAGACCATTAACACTCGTGCTGCTGTTGTTTGCCTGTTTACTTCCTTTATGACCCAGTAATTTAACATCTTTCACTTTTTTTGTTACTTTGTCTGAACCTATTAGGATATAAGGAAAAGGGAGAGTTAGTTAATAGTTAGAGATGGCTAGTTAGATATGAATAGGGGAAGAGGAGAGAGGGAGCTTTGTTTCCATTGTATTGATCATTAATTGGCTTAGTGAAGGGGAACCCTTGTTGGAGGGTAATTTGCTCTCCTATTCATTGTTCTTCTCACCTATTCCATTAAATTCTTTCTTTTCTTCTCATTTCAATTTTTAGTTTGTAACAGGAACCTTGTTGCATTAAAAACCATTTTCTTAGTTTTAACAACTTGATGTTGAAAATTGAGGTATTTGCTTGAGGAGCATAGGGTACATAAATTTATGCAGTATGAACTGGTTTAAAGATTTGGTCCAAATCATAAAACCCTTTTCTATCCTTTTGGATCTTTGTATGTATGGTTTAAACTATTATGTACGTTTGGCGTGTAGAGAAACGCTTATTTGGAGCTGCTGCTACTAGATATGCAGAACAGGCAATCTGCATTGATAAGTGGCAATGGAAACTCTCAGTGGAGATGTGAATCTGGTAATCATTCTTTCAGCATTCAGATGAGATGACTGATCTTTGCCTAATAAAAGTTGTCTCCTTTTGCTCACCCAGCACCCACTCCCACTTCCTTTCTACAACAACAAACTCTTTTCAAGAAAAAGTTGCTGTTGGTTTCATTGATTGCTTAAGTTTTTTCCCCTGCTAATTTGTGGTGTGGACACATCAACTTTAACTGAATGTAACTTGTAGAGCACAACATCGGCCCAAAGTACTGTGGAAAGGGATCCATTTGTAATTTTGAATTGCAGGTATGCCATTCTCTCATTTAGCCCTCTCCTCTCCTACCTAACATCACCACTTTGGAATATTACACTATATTCTCTTTTAGTCTCACCCTTTCTCAATTTACCTCCTAATCTTTTTTCCCATTAGCCCCCCAAAGTTTGTTTTAAAGTGAAAAATATTATAACCATGGTTAAAGCTGTGGCTATGAAACCTAAAACTTTAATGGAATTTATTAAATTGGCAGTTCACTTTAAACCAAACTTCAGGCAGGTTAAGTTATTTAAAAGAAAAAGTTTAGGATGGTAAGCTGGGAGTATGTGGAACCATAAAGAGGTGACGTGTAATATAATACCATACTTTTTAAAATAACATTTTCTCTCATAACAGGCTTATTTTGTTAGAAAAATTTTATATGTTGATGACTTGAATTTTATTTAGCTAGTGTTTACCTGTTTTAGAAAGAGTTTCATCTGGATGGTGGGCGCATTTTCGATATGGACATTTCTAATCAAATTTTATTAGTCGCACAAAAGCCAAAGGAACTAGGTGGAATACACACGATATCTAAAGTAAGATACTTCAATTTGAAGTATTTGTGTATTGTGTGCGGCTTTAGTTTCTCTTATGTAAAGAAGAATTTCGATTTAACCTTCATGGAAACTTGGCTTTGTAGATGAGCTTGTTGTCTCCATTTGAGGTGCAAGATATCTTACTGCCTTCTGGTACAAATGGTGTTAGAGACCTGCATATTTCTCCTTCTGATAGTAGTCTGGTTCTCTTTTCTTCGTTAGGAAAGAAACTATCAGTGCTCAGGTATAGTTGCATTAAATACTAATTTATCGTGTCTGACATAGTAAACCTTTGTAATTGGTGTATTTTCCTGTGCTACAGCTTGGACAGTGGCAATCTTGTCATCAATTATGATCTACAGGTGAAGTTTGATTCAATATTTTCATTTGGTAAAATAGTAGCAATAAAGCTGTTGGCAATAGTGTATAATTGCAATGCTTTGTGGTTTTTCAGATTGGTATTGCTTGTGTATTTAACTTGTTATCCTCCTCGAATTAAGTAATCCAAAACCATAAGGAGCCTGAAAAGACAGCTAGCTATATAAGTAAAGGTTTCCAATCTCTTTGAAAGTTTCCTAGGGATGCTCTTTTAAAGTAACCATTAACTGAACATCGTATTGAAGATAAGAAAATCACTGAATCCCATAAAGGATGCAGTGTTGTAAGTAGCTATTCGAGAAAGTCTAGCTTTTTTCTCCAACCTCAGGCACCAAATAATATCAAATAGCATACGTCAGGGGGGCAAGGCAACGTTAGTTCCTGTGATTCTAAATCCTTGGAAATGACGTATATAAGAGGGAATTCTCCAAACTACTTATAGAAATAGATTTTTAAAATAGTTTTTTCATGCACCTCCTTGTTGTGTACTAATTTACTCTTTTCGTTGCTCAGAGATAGCAAATTATCTCACATCAGAGTTGTAGTCCCTCTTTTTTTTTTTTTTTCTTAACCTTGAATTCTGTTACAGGTTCCTGCATGGTCTTGTTCGTGGGATCTCAACAATTCGCATAACATATATGCTGGGCTACAGGTTAGCAATTTGGTTTTATATTTATTGGATGTGGGAGCTTCAAATTCTAATCTTCAGATTAATTTCCTGCAGAATGGTTCTGTCCTAGTGTTTGACATTCGTCAAACTGTAGGCCCCGTGAAATCTTTAGTTGGTTTGACTAACAACCCTGTGCATACTGTCAGTTCTCTTGCACAAACTTCAAGTCTTTCTTCGGGTGTTAAAACCATCCTATCGGCATCTGCCTTTGGCCTTTGTCAGTGGAACATTGATTCTGAAGAACGGTAGGCTACTTGCATTTTATGGATATCTACTTTGTGTATAATTATTATCATCGCCTTATAAATATTATACAAAACTTTGATTTGCTGGCACTATCCAGTTAGCACTACAATCATGACAGGCAAACACCTCGCTTTACCCATTTTCTTTTTGGATTTGTGCGGGGCTACCTTTGGGTATAATTGGTTTTGTTTTGAAAAAGTATGCGAACATTACGAATTGTACATTTCCAATGTTTGGTCCATCGTTGTATCTTTCACTTCACTCCTTTGCTCCTATTATTTTTCAGTTTTTCTAATATACATGCTATGTCTCTAGCTTGTATTGTCAAAATTATTTTAGATTATTTTCTTTGTTAGAGTCATATTTCTTTTGCATTTTGGAAATTTACATTATTTTTATAAATTTGATTAAATCAGCTCTCGACTTTGGCATACTTTCCTGCATTTATAAGATAGTATATGATGGATCATTCCTATTTTCTTCTGCATAATTTCAACTTGGTTCCACGAGGACAGTGGTGATTTTAGAAGCAATCATGTACAGAGTGTCATCCTCTATTTTTATTGCTGTAAATAGCTCTCCTAATACTTCACCTTTTTTAAATATGAAGGCCGCTTGTGGTTCCTGAAACTGATAATCAAGGAGTCTGCATATCCCTTGCCTATTGCCCTAGCAGTGATGACATTGTTGCTTCTTACAGACCGATATTCGACATGTCCATGGATGAGCCTCTATCTCAACCATTGGCCACTCCTCTTAGTGCTGGACAAGGAGTACAGGGCACTCATGTCTTGTTCAATAGAAAGGGTGGTCATCATTTCCAAAAGGTGGCTTCCTCATATGCCAATGTAAGTAAAATTCGACTACCAAAATGTGTAATTATGGACGTAGAGAATCAGAGCAGATTGTTTGCATCTTGGGATGAAGTTACATGTGATTTGGTCTTGCATGAGTTGCCATCTTTTAGAGTTATTCAGCAATTCAAAATGCCAGCTCAGGCCCGTGATCTTAGGTACTCACCTAGCCACGGCATACTTGGTTGTTTAAGTGAGAACGCGTTACAGCTTTTCTATTCCAAACACTCGTCGGTAAGGTAATTCTATGTTTCGCAATTGCTCTTATCATTGCAATCTTTTGAAGAAAAAAAGGGATCATTGGCTTTGATATCTTTTTGTTCTAAATTATTCTACATTAGAATTTAACTGTCCATAAGTAGTTGGAAAAGTTATTTCTCGCCCCGAGCCTTCGTTTTTCTGTAAATTTTTTTGTAGGTTATTATTTTTTGGTAATAACTTCTGTATTGGAGCAGTAATGTACTAATTTTGATATTGCCATTCTGTATTGGAGCAGCAGTGTACTAATTTTGATGTAACTGTGATTACTACTTCTCTTCGATGCAATAAAAAAATATTGGGTTAATTATGTTTTTCATCACCATATATTTTACAAAGCAAAATTAGTTTTGTAATTGGCAATATGGATTACTTTTTGTTACAACAATTACATTGTAAAATGTTGGTTTGAGATATTTGTTGCAGCTTTAGGGTGCTATACGTTTTTTTGTCGTATAAACTAGTTAGAAAATAAGTTTGTTTTTTTATATATAAAAATAGAGAAAATTAAAGAAAATAAGTTTGATTTTTTGATAAAATCAACAATTCACTTGAAAAAAAAAATTAACATCGAAATTTGTCGTTGTTGCCACGCTTCTGTATTCTATACACCGTTTGTTGTGGAACAAAAATGTATTGAAAGGTAAGAGTTTTGCAAGAGTTTGTAGATTAGGGTTTTCCTATTTTGATGCTTGGAATTTTGATACGTAAGTTGTTGGTTGTGATTGTTTATTGTGAGTTTCCGATTGTGTTTTGTATCATCGTTTGGCTGCTTTCTAACTTGTGTATTGAGTGTTTATGTAGTGTCTTATTATGCTTAAAAAATGTTTCGATTCAAAAATTTTTCGTGCGGCTTTCACATTAAATTAGTTGTTCACATAACTAAATTACATTTAAAATTTAGAATTGTCATTATTCTATTTAATACATTTTACTCAATGTTTTCAGATAAATGGTATAATCCAAAAAAAAAAAGTAATTTCTATGAATGTGCGTTGAAGAAATAATGAAATATTTGATAATATCGTTTGGTTCTTCAAATCATGCATGAATACCTTCGAAGTTATGGTAAGACTTTTGATTGGAGGTAGAAATCACAATAACATCCATTTCCCCCCAAAAAATGAATAACATTTTCCTTAAATGATCTGTCTGAAGTGATAAAAAACGGACATAATGCCATAGCCCACACGATTCCAAGAAAGTGGCTTTCTTTGTTGTCCTTATCTAATTATAGGTCCCTGCTTAATTGCATTATGATACGTTGAAGTTGAAAGACTTCTTTACATTAAAGTTAAACCAAAACGAAGGCAATAGATAATTAATTTTGAATTGTTAAATGTAATTGGAATGCGTGATTAACTTAATTTCAATTATAATTTTTATATTAAAATGTGTTAGAATGAAAAAAATTACTATTTCCAAAACGTAAATTTTCAAATAAAACATCTCACATCAGTCAAATAACTAATCCTTAAAACATGCCAAATGAAGAGAAAGGGGGTGGGGTTAGTAGAACAGAACTGTAGAAGATATTCAATCATTAAGCAATGCTTAACCATATATTCAATCATTGTCACTCCATTAATGGTTTAAAAGCTATCCACCAACGACCTTTTTTTGTTTGATCCTGCTGTTATTGCCCTCTGCTTTATGCATTATTGGACTTCGAGCATCTTCAACCTCCAATCATTCTAGGCATTCAGGCGAAGAGTTCTATTTTCATAATTTTTACGTTGCCATGTAGATTACCATTTTCTGTGTTTGCTTTTCTTTCATTCTTGATTTATTGGTGGTTTATGGCTTGAATTACTTTTGACACCCTCATCACATAAGCATTTTAGGAACAATGTTAGTAGTCTGTAAAGAAAAATACATATTTATTACATACATTAATTTTAAATAGAGAAAAACAAAAAAACATACATTAGCAAAATGCTCTGTAATTACTACTCTTTTGTAAATTTATGACTTTTATTGTCTTGCAATTTCTGATAAATATAAAGATAAGATTGTAAATAGTGATATTGCACAATACATGATGTCTGTCTTTGTAGAAAAAAAAAAATATCGAAATAATACAGTTAAGATAGTGTCATTGCCATAAACAACAAAATCAAGTCGCATATGGTTATATTTTAAACGAGTTTCAGATTCTATTAAAATATTCATCTGACATGCACACACGGTATAAATCACCGTACAATATGTGGACATAATTAGTAATTGTTAATGGATTGCAGAAACAGAACCTTTTTAAGAGAATTTTCTGAATCTGGAATTTACGTTCATGAATCAGTAACTGGTCTGTTTGATTCATTGAATCCTACGAATAAACCAATAGTACCATTTAAGTTTGCCAACTAATTACGTGTATAACTTTAACGGTTGGAAAACGTGAAAGTTTTTTCTTATTCTTTTAGTTATATAAAAAGAAGCGAGTGTTATATTTTGCAAGAACATTTGCAAATATTATATTGGATTATCATCATTTTGTGAAATTAATTTTACTTAAAACTTTAGTATGTTATAATTTTCTAACCCTTTCTTTTTATAATACACGTTTAGTTTATGACAATAATTTTGTTTAAATACGAGGGTGTGCATTAGTTATTTTTCACAATTTATTTTTAGGAGTATTTTAGCGAGGTTTCAGTTTGGATTATTTTTTGTTTGTACTTTCCTGGTTTTTAAAACTTGTTTTTATTGTAATTTTTCATTTAAAAGTATGTAAGTTTTTTCATATGAGGTTGTGATGAGAAGATTTGGAGTGAAAAAATAAGAAGATAAATTCTCTTATACGCATTTGAGAGAAAATTCATCCCTTTTGAGTTTCTGAAATGAGATGTAGATCTAGTGAAAATGTGGAACCCTAAGTTACACTAAAGTTAGAGTTGGTCTAAGACTTGATGCACATCACAAGTTATATTAAGTTACATAAAAGTGTCAAATTTAATTTAAACTTTTAAGGTGATGTTTGAACTTAATGAAAACTCAGTCTTACAAGACTTTTATGTGTTAAGTCAAGAGAACAAAAGTGTGTAATTTTTTTTTTATACGTAGACAATATTTTTATAACTAACCTTTATAAAAAAATGAATTTGAGAAGCTAAAAGAAAAACTAAGTTCAAAGTTTGAAAGGGAGGAAATTGATCTCGCAAGGTAAATAATGTGGTAGACATTGAAAGGGGTTTAGATGGTTGAGATATTGTATCTATCTTAGCAATGATATATGTGATTGAGAAGTTTATTATGCATGAATCTAATGTGGGAATGAGACAATGAGACATCCTGCAAAACTCTCATTTCCAAACTCCTAGTAATGAGGAAGAAAGGAAAGGATTAAAGATTACTCCATATGCTAATGGAGTAGGAAACGTAATGTATAGGATGATTAGCAGGAAAACATATATAAATTATTTATTAATGTGGTTAACAAGTTCATGGCAAATCTCAATGGCTTATTGGGAGCCTTTGAAGTTAATGTTAAGATGTTTGAATAAAATAATAGCATTTGATCTAGTGTATAAATGATAAGTACTAATTTTGAATGTTTTTATACTTGAGAAATATTGATTACTTGCGGGTTTAAGTGTTATTTAAAATAGTAATTACTCTCAAATTTAGAGTTTTTGGATTTAAATTTATATTTTGAGTTCTGAGTTAAAGGAAATCATTTAATCTCAATTATTGTGAAATTTCATGTATAAAAGAATGAAGAAAATGATAGATTAGAAGAAAAGAAATGAAAAGTTAAAATAGAGAAAGACCCAAAAGAAAAGCCACAAACCAAGTTTAAAAGGAGATTTTTAGGATTTTGGAAGGAATAAGACCTAGAAGACGGAGGCAAGACCTAGGGACGGAGGCGGACGGCTAGAATCAAGATTTCTTCTTCTCTTGCAATCTTCCTTTCATTAGATTGTAATGACTATTATAGGTAGCTAATTCTTTATCTTTGGGATTGAATGTAATATTTTGAACTCATTCATATTTTTTGTGATTTTTATATATAATATTCAGTTTCTACTCAACTGGTATTTTCATCTTGTGCTTAATGCTAGATTTTATCTGATAAATAGAGTCTTGATTTTAATTCTTAAATTTAACTGGGAAGTACTTTTGAGTTTCCGACCTAGATGAAAATAATCAATATATTGGAATACTAGGGATAGGTTTCGATATATTGATTGCGTATAATATCCGTTCTTAATGCTGGGTAATTTACTAAATAGTCGAGGGATCAGTGTTGTTTAGGAAATTTCCTTATGAATTTATATAAGAGGAATCAATGTGGGTGTGAATGATTTTTATATGTGCATCAATTGTGAGTAGTTACGAATATTGTATGTTTTTATTAAATCCAAAATATGAATGAGAGAGATAGATGAAGTTCAATCCCAAAGTCCTTCTAGATCTTGCAAACTCCTTTTTATAATTGTTACTTATTTTTAATTGTTCTTTTATGTTTCTTTACTCAAATTATTATCAAATCATCTTAAAACTTAATTTGCTTATTGAGTAGTGACGTTGAAATTCTAAAACAAAACTATTCTCTGTGGGATCGACATCCTTACTTTATAAATCTATATTACTTGTGACTTGGTACACTTGCCGAATAAAGTCTTAACAATAAACTTATATAAGAATTTGTAGACATGTAAGGAATCTTATCTTGATACCAAAAACTCTCTATGCACGTTTTTACATTGTTTGGATTTAGAGTTTGTTGAAAATCGAATTTGTAATTAGTAGTGGTTTTATCTACTACCCAAGCAAAGTATATTGGAGAGTTGAGTATTGTGTAAGACTGTGTGACTATTTATTGTGATAATTAAAGTCTTATACATCTAGTTGATCATTTGAATTTGAGGATATCAAAATCAAGAAGATGGTCTTAGAGGAGAGTTCCACGACGTGTTTACGAAGTCCTTATAAATATCGAGGTTCAAACGATGTTTAGAGCGGATTAATTTTTCATTTAAGGACAAAGGAAGATGATGTTGGGAGTTCGTCCATGATTTAGAATTAAAGTGAAAAATTGTGATGATTAACTCTAAATCATATAAAAAAACAATGTACTAAACTCAATTCGTATCGTTTTACTAACTAAGCATAATTTGAGGTTATCCAAATGAGTTAAAAAATAATACAAATTTAATGTATACTAAAGTCTAGAGGTAAAATTTTACAATCCATTAACTGAATTTAGGTTAGGTTCTAAATTTAGGTTAGGTTTATTATGAGATGAATAAGTAATTAGCGAATGACAAGATATATGAATAAAACCGAATTATTATAAAAATGAATTGAATTTTAAAATTGAATTATTATAAAATTGATTAAATTTAAAAAAATAGGTTAATGGAACTGAGTTTTGTAATTATTTAAATAAACTGAATTATATTCTAGTTTAAGTAAACCGAATTAAAATAAACTATTTTGAATTACTATTAAAGTGTCAGAACTATTTGAATTATTTAAACAATTATTACTTCATATCTTATTTCAAAACATATTTTCCCATATAATAAATGAAAGTTCAGCTTAATTCAATCAGTTAAATTTAAGAATAATTCAATTTTTAAACTAATTTAAAATAACATTTTAGTTGAGGTTTTTTTTTTTTTTCAAACAATTTAAGTTTTTAATGTATAGTTCAATTTAGGACCAATTAGGTTTAGTCGAATCTTTTCTATAAGCCTGCTGTTGCAAACAATAATAGATTTAACGAAAAATTATATTTAATCTATACTTCTAAAATAAGACTCAAACTTAATTAGAATTTAGTTTTGTATGAATCTTTCAGAATAAACATGTATTGGAATATGGTTGAATTCTATTAAAACCACACAAATTTAATCAGTCCTCAAAATTTCAAATTCAAGTCTTATATTCTATTGAGCGAGTACGAGTTGGTAAATTTAGTCCATTTTACCATATTCAGCAAAGACCAGAGAGAAAGCTAAACATACCATGAAGGAGTGAAGAAAGTATATATTGAAAGAGACAAAACAAATTCTAAAAATCACAATTAGATTTCCTTTATTATTTCAAACATCAAGTTAAAATTATTTTAAAATAATTTTGACTCCTTAGAGTTAATAAGGACATGTTAACAACTTTTAAAATGAAAAATATCTATAAACATTACTTGTTTAAGAAAATTCAAAACCAATTATTAATAGCTAACACATTATGGAATTACATTGGCAAAAGTAATGCAATGTTATCAATAAAAAAGTTTTCGATTTCCTTTTCAATTGCTTTCAAAGGTCCACAACCTCCTACATAATCATGCTATATCTTTTCATGCAATAAACTTTTCCATGGTAGTAGTAATAAAGTTTCACATGCACCAAAAAGTGATGGAACAAAACACACTTAGCCCCCTCCCCATGACACAGACACAGATAGGTTGTGGTTTTCATCATTGAAAAGACAATAACATTATTAAATGAAGTGTGTGGTTTTTTTAGTATTGGCACTCAGTGGTGCCACAATCACCGACCCATACACATTAGCCATTTTGCATTCCATTGGACTTGGACATTCATATTATTCCTTTTCCCTTCCTTTCTTTTCTTTTTTCTTTCTCTAAAAGAAAAACAAAACACACAATCTTCCAAATATTCTCGTGTCTTGAGAGCCTTGGACGCACAACCCCGTACACTTGCATTATGTAGCTGCCGAGCAAGGGGCCCCATCACAAAATTCCCACATCGAGTAAAAGAAACTTTCTCAAACAAAAAAAACAAAACAAATCACAAGAGAACAGTGTTTAGTTTTGGGGACCAAAAAGTAACATTATTTTCACTCCCAAATAATCCACCAACCAAGTGTGCAATACTTCAATGCTACAATACTTGAAACTTCAACCCCAACACTCTGGTGTTAAACTGTGATCTCTCTTGGGGTCTTGACAATAGTTATAAACCATGAGATATCTCTGCACCCATCTCATGGCTCTGTTTTGTTGCCTAGTCAACCCACCAGACCTATATGGTGATGCTGAAACTGGATGGCACCAACGTGGTGCATAGGCTGAGCAACCACTAGCTTTGAAGTTGGAATACTTTGCCACGAAAGGTTGGTATTTGTAATCAGCTTTGTACTTTCCATCTTCAGTTGCCCACGATGAAGCATCCCATATTGAACCATATAGCCACATTGGCCTCATAGGAAATGTTGCACCACTCTTCCTCGGGTACCTCCTTATTGGCACATCATCCACTAGGAATCTGACACGCAATTCAATGTCAAATTAAACACCATTTTTTAAGAGTCACAACATATACATCATTCAACACTTGAACTCATTTTATAATTAAAATGGTCTAAGTGGCCATCTAAGGAACTAGTAGATCAATTAATTAAATGTTACTTTTAGCTTTTTCATTAGTTGGGAGTCAGGAGATTTTGCTTACCCCACACTTTGATGCTTGGGTTTTTTGTGCCACTCATGTGACCTTGATTCTACCATTTTTCTACATGATTCACACTATTCCTGTCATATCCCTACTTTCCTTCCTTAATTTCATAAAATGAAATTATTGCCCTTCCATCTTACAAAATATCAGTCGAGTTATATGATTCTTATACACATTTTTCGATAATCATATCACTTATCTAATCTCACTTATTTTTAGTCCTTTTAGAAAAAAGTATTCGAAATAGAAAATGTCTAGCCAATCAGTTTTGGCTAGACTGTGACACCTGATGATAAGAACCACATACACCGAATCCAACCTTACTAAGTTCCTTCAATCTTCATTCCTACCTATCTACTTCAGGAGAAAACGAAGTAGTTCCTACCTTATCTATCCTTTTCTTTGGATTATGACTGAAAATCCATGCATTTAATTTGACATAGAGGCAAAGTCACAAGCATACATTCAGAAATACAGTTACAGTGTTTATGTACAGTGACTTACATTATTTCCTTGGGACTCCACAGAATAGCATAGTGATGAAAATCCTTGGTAGGATCAAACCAGAGATGGAACTTCATCTCTCTGCCTATAATTCTCCCATCTCCACTCCCTCTTATGTAAACATTGGTCTGCAATGTGTAAGGCTTTCCAAATGTTGTCCCAAGAAACTCGATGTCCACTTCATCATGGAAACCAGGATGTGCTTCACTGTTTGAGAGCTGCCATTAATCAAATAGTCATCATATTCACATATATTAGTAATTAATTAACTAGCTACACTACGCAAAATGAGTAAGCTTTTACTAAGTAATCTCTCGAGGCCATATCTTACATAGAAAGCTGTTATAACTCCAGCAGTATAGCCAGGTTGGACCTTAATGGAAGCCCCAAAGTAGCCGGATCGAAATGGCCTTACTGACTTGAAGCCACTTCCTGTTTACCAGAAACAAAGATTAAGATTTCAGTGATATCATGCAACAGAAAGAGAGAGCATCGAAAGTGATCAGATTCAGACCTGAGGTTCTATCAAGCCAGATTGTTAATGCATTTTGGTCTAGACTTTGGTGCTGAGGGCCCCAGAGGTTTCGAAAGCCTTTGTAAAAACTCATAGACCTGAATTTGGAACTTGGCCAGTAGCCAGGTGAAGGTGGCCAATAAGCATTGCTTGAAGGGGCCATCAAGATTAAAATAGCAAAGAGAAAGAGAGCCATGAAGAAAAGCTAGTTAAAGTGTTAGCAGAAAGGAGAATGATGCTGTTTTGTATAAATGAAGGAAGGGTGTGAGAGAGAAACTACTCAAGGTAAGGTGCATATGGAAGAATAGTGTGGTAGTCAGTTTGATATAAATAAGAAAAATAGTGGGTCCCCATTTGAGATTAAATGATGGGATTACGGAGGGACTGGATGAATTAAGCATATCAGTAATAATTATTCATACATCATTACAGACAAAATGGAGGTCTTTAATAGTTGGATATCATTGATGCAATTATGTCTTGCATTTTTATAGCTTTAGGCACTTAGGTTAATTAGTGTAACTTTTCTTTTTCCCCATAGGAACTACTTTTCCCCCCCTCCTCTATTTATGACACAAAATCTGTAAGCTAGGTTGGAAAGCTTAAAACAGGTGATGGGATCCAGAAGGGGTAGATGGATGTGCCTTAAATGTGGCTCTTTATTTTGTGTTGCATGGCTTTCACATTCAAACTAGAACCTAGGCTTGTGTCTGTAGGCTTTTCCCTTTTCATTGAAGGCTACAGGTATTTTTGTCTGAGCTGTGAAAGCAATAGCTGGATTAACCCCATCGTTTGGTGCTTTTCACCACACAATTTCCCTTCCCGTTGTGTCACTTACCATTCAGTCAAGCACAAAATGTCTATATAAGGGCCAAATGAGCCAATGAATAAATGATAAAACAGATAAAAGTTAAAACGAAAGGCAATGTGGGGCAGATTCTGATTTAGTCAATTCTCATGAATCAAAGTGAGTAACGGTGTGTTATAGCCTGTGAATTTCATCAATGGAGTGGTGGGTCAGTAGCTATCCATTAATGGACCCCAAACCTTTATTTGATTGAAAATGGGGGCACATGAATGATTGATTGACACGTATAGTAACCCTTCTTAGTGATGGTAGAATAGTTTAGCTTCTATTCTTAATATGTTGATCAATCAAGAAAATGATCAGTCCACATAGATTGCTAACAATGCACATTTTTAGTATAAACAAACCTTCAGAATAAAACCTTGAATAGGACAAATATTAACCATAGTGAATTTAACTTCAATTGCCCTCAATGTTTTTTCTCTTTCATAAACAAAAAAAAAAAGCAGGTACACTCACTGTTCTGCTAATAACTCACAGAATTTGCTAACTATGCCATGATAACCCCAAATATGCAGATAAACTAGTCTGAGAGGAAGATTATGTTTTATGAGTGAATTTGGATAATCAAAACAAAATGACCATGTTAAAGAACTTTGTGGTGAGGCAATAATTTGATGTTCAATTTTGTCTGGTAATGGAAGCAGAAGGTTCGAACCTCTTTTCAAATTGATCTTGTGGATCAGTGCCCCATGAATCCAACTACAATTTAAGTATGAGGTGTCGAAGTACATGAACTTGAGGCATGGTTCCCTGGAAGCAAACCACAAAATCACAAGACACGGAGGCTCTATTATTGAGCTCAAGTCTTGCTACACACACGGCTTCAGCAATTCGTAGAAATAATAATAACCCCACAAAACAGATTTGAAAGTAACACACATAGTGCAGCCTCAAGTGAAGCAAATAATTAATGTGCTGCTTAATGGGGACTTGTGCACTCTCAATTTTCAATTACAGCTTGCAAGACACCTTCTTTCTTGATCTATATGTGTAGACAAATTTTACAAGATTGGGGCAAGCACTATTTTGTCGGTCACACACGGAGGAAGAAAATGGAGGAAGGTTGGAAGATGGTGGCTTGTAGGGTCACTTTGGCCGACAAGTAAAAACCTCACAAGACCCTTCAATTCTTCACTTCTTGTAAAATCTCTGCCATTTCAAATTAACCTTCTTTTTCTATGCTTTCATCTTGCATTACACATATTAATCACTTGTGTTAGATTTGTAGGCTCAATGTGGATGCTTTTGGTTTAATCACATTTTGCATTCAACAAAAGCTATATCATAGCCTTTTTCACACACTCACTTTGTTTTGGATATGCTTTTAGTTTAATCACATTTTGCATCGAGTGATTGTCCGAAGTTCGAAATTTCTTTATGATTTTATCTTTAAAAAATAACTTAAAATTAAAAAAAATGTATTTAAACTTATTTTCACCTCAACTCTTAAAAAATATAAAATTATTAGATATAAAAATATAAGATTATTAGATATACCAGAACAATTACCTTATTAATGTATATGAATTTTGTGTTAGAATATAGAGGCTCACATGAATGGGATAATGACCTGAGTTTTTAAAACTATATATTGTGAAGAATAATTGTAACAATGCGTACATTGGTATCTCAGAGTTTTTGTTCAAGTGGGTTTTAGTGATAATCTTTTTCTTCAATTTTAATGCATCATCTTCCGGCTTTTACATTACAATCAAATATTCTTCTTGAAAAGATCAAAAGGTTAATTACAGATAATTGATGCACTGAACTCACAGTTATTTTGTTAATTCAACTTTAAAATGGTAAATTGTAGTTGATCTAGGTGGGACGAGGATTGATTGCAGTACCACTGAATGTTCAAGCTAAGATAAGGAATATTTTTTTTTTTCAAATTTATTGTTGCAGATTATGACTTTAAATTGTTGCACTAACTTTTAGGTAAACAACTACTAGGAAGCATCCAATTTTTCAATAGGTATGCACTACAGATCCTTGATTATATTATTATATATGCATATTATATGTGTGTGTAAATATAAAACTGAACTTTCCATTTTTCAAATATTATGTTCATCACGCAACTTCGTTTTTCTTGGGATGATTATGATTTATTTATTTTTTTATATAATGTTGTGATTTATTTTTGTCCACCGACTAACAATAAAGACTAACCCTTTTAAGACACATGTTTAGAAATTAATATTTATTATTTTCAACAGAATTCTCTTAAAAATTAAAGAATCAAATATGTAAGATTTTCAAAATATTTTATTTTATTTTCCTGTTAATATTTTATTTTAATACTACTTTTTTCATAAGGGATGAGCAAACTTGATTACCTACTGACCTTGAAAATCAATCAAATTTATTGAAGATAATAGTAGCCAATTTTTATCTACTATGTTAACTTGAAGTGATAATAATATGTGTTGCAGTGAATTAGAATTTAAGATTACAAATGTAGTGCTTCGAAATGTTTGACATTTTAGTTCATTATTATATTAAATCGTACATATACGGTATTCATCTTTTTTTTTTGGACAAATATATACGATGAATTGACTATAAATAATTTATAATGCGTTTTCTATTGAACATTTGTTTATAACACAATTATTATCATGAATGGTTCCTTTTACCAAGCAAATAAACTAAACTAAGCATGGAACGCTCTTATTTATAAGGAACACCATGATAGCTTCCAGTAATAATTAAGTAATACACGAGTGAAATTATTTGGGAAGTTTAATTTCTCCATCTTTCTATTCATTTCTTATTTTTAAGTTCTGTATTTTTATTTTTATTTAGGTCAGTTTACTTTGTAAACACACAATAATTTTATTCCTTTTAATTACTTTACCAAACACAGACTAAAAGAATAATGGATATACAAAAGTAGAAAATAAACTAAAGTCCGATAAAAATAAATAAAAATTGTTGAACAAACACACAAAACTGGATGGTGTTAAACGAAATAACAGAAAACACGAGTCTTTTTTGTTTGGTATAGAAATAGAGAAATAAAGTAAATAAATCAATGACGTTATTGAGATAAATTATTAATTTTGACAATTCAGTTTACTTTGTTAGAGGAGCCATTGTTTCTATGTCAGCTCAAAAGATTATCTCCACATAATAGATTAGGTGGCTATATTAACTTCAAGAGGACACATATTCTAAACTCCCATATTAAATATAACCGCAGTGATTCTTCTTAGAATGTAAAGGTAGTAAATAAAATATATTCTTTTATGGTAAGAAAAATAAAAGATATTCTAATTATTCGATTAATATCATATATAATGATATATGTAAGAGGCAGTTATTTGCTTAGCGGCATCGTTTAAACCACTAAAAATTAAAATTATGTTATAGTATATAAATTACAATTTTGTATTTTATTTTTACAAATTTTAATTTTTTATATATTTTTTTTACTCTCACATCCTTTTAAAAACTTTGAGAAGTTTTTTTATCTCATTTAAAAGACTACAAAGTTCTTTAAGTAACTTTTTTCCTTCTTATATATCTAGGTTTTTTTTTTTTTTTTTTTTTTTTTTTTTTTTTTTTTTTTTTTTTTTTTGCGCTTTGATTGCATATGTGAGTTGTGTGGTGTTTTTAGTCTAGATAAGCAATTATATGTTTTCTTTGTGAATTAACTCCCTCAAAGTAAGTTAGGATTTTCCCAACCTCATATATTCTTTGGATTTTTTTCCTAATATAGCACAAAAGAGTGACAAGGAGTTAGTTAATTGTAAGAATTAGGTCGAGTTAGATATGTGAATTAGTTTGATTTGAATTAATTGGAATATGATATATATATATATATATATAATTTGGTTTATTTGTTTTAAATTGTCTTGTGGTTTTGATTAATTGAGCTAGTTAAATCTATTCATGAGTATATATTAAAATGAACGAATTGTAATGATAATAAATTGAAGTAAATTTATATATATTAGAATTGTTGAAAATGATAATGATAATGATATTTGAATTGTTGAAATTCAAAGTTTTTAATTTGATTTTAAATGAGTTGTTTTTCATGTTGTATTAGAATTTTTTTTATTTAAAGTATTGTAAAATTGTTTAGGGGCAATATAAATGGTTTATGCATATTTAATACCTATTTGTATTGCTGCATAATTATTCTGTGTTATGGTATTTTTGTTTAAGTGACAATTCAATGGTTCTAGGAAAAACTAAAATGAAACAAATATTTTTCTTCTGAATAATTTTCACTCAAATAACAATTTAATTGTCTAAACAAAAATTATGATGAGACAATTCTATCCTTTTCGTGTGATTATAGCTGAAGTGAGAATGATTTGTTCAAATAACATTTTTGTTTTGTAATCAAAATATGAATAAATAAAGTTTATATGTATCTATTATATATGTGGATATTTTTATGGTATTGTATGTACATGTTAAAAGTAGATGCTTAGATTTGATATGAGATTAACCTATAGATATGTGGTGAAATTTTTTTATCGTATCTTTAAATATTAGATATAGAATAATTTATATTTTTTTTTTGAAAATAAGTTAACCTTTTTGAAATAATAGTTTATTTATAACTTGATAATATTTTCTTTTTAGTAAGTTTTCGTTTTCATTATTAATTAAATAAATTTTACGCAAATGATTAATAAAAGAAAAAAAAAATACTAATGAATACTGCTTCTATAATTAGTTATATATATATATATATATATATATATATATATATATATATATATATATATAAAGTCTCAAATAAAAAAAAATAAACACGCGTTTCAAAGTAATTCACAAAGCGAATATTTTCTCCATGCAGCCAATCAACAACCATTCCGAATGGGCAAAAAGATAAACTAAAAAATATTAATATTTTAGATTCAATAATTCCATAGGAATAACACATTCACACTCATAAATAATGCTTGAAAGACTAAAGATATTCTATTAAAGTTTTTTTTGTTGTTTGAAAAAAAAAATACGGAATAAACTTTTACAATCAATATTTTAATGATTTTTTTCCCTTAACAGCATAATACTTGTTTACGAAAAAAAAAAAGGAAAATATGATCATATTACATAATAAAAGCTGACACTTTTATTGTTATTGTTTAATTTATTTTTTCGATTCTAATTAGTATATGATAAAAAAAAAATATGTTAGCACAAGAAAATAAGGTAAAATAAATATAGAAGTTTAATTTAAGGTATTAGTTTTTTTTTTTCTTATAAATGCCTATATTGAGTAAACACGTTGTTGGATAATTACTTTTTTAAATTTTTTAATTTAAATATTGAAAAAATCATTTTTTTTTAATTTTGATGTGTGGAGTACATTATTTTGAGGTGTTAGACTTGTAGTTTTGAATTTTTTCAAAAGGCTAAATTATTAAAACTGTCCTTGATCAGAGGTTAGTTCAGTTTTATTTTGTTAAAGTTTAATTTAGTTATTTACATCGTTTTAAAAGAAGTCAAAATAGTCATTCTGTTAACTTAAAATTAATTTATCAGCAGATAAAATTTATTATTATTTAAAAGTCACTGCAGTATAATATTTTTATTGTACACATTGATTATTTTTTAACTGCACTATATTAAAAAGTAAGTTTATTTACCAAATGCAATGCAATCCTGTAAAATAATGGTGTAATAAAAGAGTGAAATCCCCTCATAATGTTATTTATTTTTGCATGTTATTTTTTCATAACAACCAAAATTTATATCGAAATTAGGTTATGAGAAAACATTGGCACTTATGATTTTTTGTTTTGGCCAAGACATGCTACCTAACTATTAATATCCTCAGATGTTGCTGTTGGTACTTTGGCAGTTTTATGTGACATTCATAGTAAAAGACAGAGCATCAAATCCCTTCATGGGTCTTGCGTAAAGGAAATGGTGCGTCAAATTATGCTTATACATTTGTGACCAAACTCCTTTAGAAAAGTCTAACTTCCTTGATAAACACAAGGAGGGGCCATAAATATTTTAGTTTTATGCTAAGCAAAATATCATTTATGAAATATATGTATTTTTCTTATAGGTACTATCATGTCTTCATGCACATCCACCATTCCAACAGGAATAAGATCGCATTTTAAAGAGTAGAAGTAAAAGCCATTCAAATATGCAAGGTTTTTATTTGTTAAACAAGTCTTGAGTATGAGAAATTATTTGCAAAGTTTCATGAATATGAATTTATAACATTAGTTTTATTGATATTCCCATACTTTGTTTATTGTATGTTATAATTGAATTTTGAAATATTTAGTTGTAAAAAAGTATAAATAAATATATTTTGTGTTTCATATGGACCTAAAAAGTAATTTAAAAGTAGAAGTAAATGATAATTAAATATTTTATTATCAAGTAAAAATTAATATAAATAAAAATATTAAGTTGTTCATAGTAACAATCTAGAAATTCTATCATTTCAGTAGAAATGGTAGAAGTGGAATGAACACTTAATTATTATATTATTAAACTAAAAATGTATATTTATAAAAAAAATAAGTAGTAAGTCTCATTTCCACTCAAGCCATTATCTCTAAAACCCCTAACCCTCTTTTTCCTCTGACTTCTCTTTAAGTCTCCGCTTCCATACCTCATCAGTTTCTCAAGCAGAGCCCACCGTTGGACTCATGACGGAGAATAGAGCAAATCTACCCGATCAGAATCTCCGTTATAGTAAGTTCGTTCTCTGCCTTCTTCCCTTAGAGCCATTTTTAGGGTTTTGATTTCTTCTGCCTTATGAGCTTGCATGTGGCATCTGAGTTATCAGATAGTGCCCCTGTGAGCTCAGTTCCCTAGCGTTTTCGTCTGATCGTTGATCAGAGGACATTTTGATGCAAATTTGAGTTCTTGACGATCTTAGGCTTTGGGGCTGTTAGAGAGAACTTCTAGTGCAATTCAGGTAAGGGAAACTAACTTGCATGTTACCTTATTCCAGTTTGTTTGTGATTTAGGATTTCATTCAAATTATGTCTATGAAAATGCATCTGTGATGGTTTACTTGCTGGCATGAAACTTAAGTTCAGTTATTGATTGTTTATTCATTCTGGTATGTATGATGAGTATGTGGTAATTGATGGAATGCAAGTTTAATTTCTGGTTAAATTAGTCATCTGAAACATGTGTAGTAGCTTTGTGGTAGTAAAACCTGCATAAATTGTCTGATAAGTTATGTTTTTTGCATAATTCGCTTAGGCGAAAGCATTTCGCCCAAGCGAGAATGGTTTCGAGTAGTAAGTATGCTCTCTGGACTATTTTCGCCCAGGCAGGAAGTTTTTCGCCCAAGTGAGAAAGTATTTTCGCCCAAGCGAAGGTACAGTCGCCTAGGCGAAAAAGCCCCTGGAGCTAGTGTGCTCTCTGGAGTGTTTTCGCCCAGGCGAGAAATCCTTCACTTGGGCGAGGATATATTCACGCCCAGGCGAGAGTATTTTCTCTTAGGCGAAAATGGGCAGTGCTCTATGGACTACTTTTGCTCAAGCGAAAGAATTTTCACTCAGGCGAGTGGTATTTTCGCTCGGGCGAAATTTGTCTCGCCTAGGCTAAATTTTTTTTTTTTTTGGCTTTTTGTTTCTGAATGTTTAGCTCTTTTAGAATGCAATATATGTATTTAGTAGAACAGATTAATTGATAATTTAAGTTTAATTATATTGATAGTTTAGTAATTTCTTTAAATGTTGAGATTGAAGTGGAGATTGAGATTTAAAAGTGAATGAATGCATGAGTAGAGATCTATATTGTAATGTGATGTTGTTAAGAGTGTTGATAAAGTTGTTCAAAGCCTAGGCATAGTGTTTTCAGGAAAGAAAACACACGTGTCTTGGTTAATTAGGAAGTGCGTTGCCTAAGGATTTGATCAATAACGATTGATATCCTGACTCTCCTAGTAATAGGAATCAAATAGATTATCATTACTAGGTGGTGAGAGTCGAAGGAGGAGGTCTGAACTGGGTGACTGTAGCTTGAAATAGCTGGTCAGAAAATTCTTAAGGGGACTAACCCTGTCATACATGATTGATGATTCATTTGTGTGGGGACTGTGTGGATTCATAGTTTGGAGATGTATGACAGGTGCATATCTCGGGTCTATTTAATGCACGAGTCTTCCGGAAGTAGAGTCATGTTTGTAGTGTGTTATATCCTTATATTGTGATTATACATGAAACTGAATGTTTTTTATTTGTTAAAATTTGGTTAGCTTACCCTTTGCTTTTGGTTGTGTTGTGTTTAATTTTTCTGTTTTTTGTCTGTGATGATCGTGTCTTGACACAGGAGCAGATGGTGCTGCAGATGGATATTTTGAAATTTCAGTTTAGGTTTATTATGTAATTTTGATGCATGTTAACTATGGAATACCGTAAGATACACATGGTGTTAATATTTTAGCTATCATAGTAAAAGCTTTAATTCCATAGGGTGTTACAGTTCAAATTTTATTTTAAAATAACTATTATATTTCTAAGAATATTTTTTTGGACTTATTATAATAAAAAATAATTTTAAAAGAAATAGAATTAAACTTATAATAAAAAAATATTACTCCATTTACTGTCTAAAGTCGTAAACATGACTTTTGATATGACGAAAAATAAAGTTAATTTTTTTAAAAAGTAAAAGAGAAAAGAAAAAGTATTTTTAAAAATTTGTGATCGTCTTAAAATGAAACTTAAATATTGATTTTTATATTTATATCAATTTTTATTTTAATATTAAAAATATTAATTTAATTATACCATTATTTTTTAAAATTATTTTTAAAATTTTTACATTTATTTTAAAATAGAACTTATATAATTAGTTTTTTATTTATATAAAATTTTCAACTTTTTAATAAAATAATTTAGTGTCATTTTCATTATACTACTCCTGTACTTTCTAAGTCCTAGTCCTTATATATTTAATTATAATTGAAAATATAATTATACAAATAACTTTTAAATAATTTATATAGTATGTTTTTAACAAATCATCTTTTAATTATACTTTATCAATAATTTTTACTAATTTTTTGCGATAAGTTGACAAATTTATCGATTAACATAAATAATAATAATTTAGCATAAAAACACAAATATTTTTTTTTCATTTAATATAATGCTAAATAAATATAAGAGTGCTATTTAGGTTAAAACATACACAATAAATCCAGATAGAAATACATAGATGTCCAAATGGATAAAGATAAAAATTATTCATGTGGATACGAATTTGAATGAAGACATTTTAAAAAAAATACACACACATATATGCAAAATACATTTTTCATCCAAATAAAATCCCTAAAACATTAAATAAGCCTTTGTAAATCGTATTATTTTCATTTTAAAAACATTTAAATATATTTTTATGATATTCTAAAACTAAAACTTATTTTTTAGATTTTTTTAATAATAATAATTGATGAAAAAATTATGCCTTTTAGAATAATGAAAAGAATACATTTGAAAAAAAAAACATATTTATTATATTTAGAATTTTACATAATCACATACGACAATTAAACATATTGTAATCAAACATGGGCTGATTACAATATACATGATGCCAACCATAAAATAGGATATGATTTCCAAAAAGCCATTGGATGCTTATCACATCATCCAAAACATTTAAAAAATAAATAAAGAAAAAGCATCTGACAAACTTTGCTAAATACTAAAATGTTTTTTAGAAATGTCCCACCCACACTCATTTTGGTTTTGAAAAATTATATATTAACATCTGAATATCATTTAACAATTACAATTTTTTTGATAGTATAAATGTATGATAATGAACTTATAATAATACTTTTAATAAAAAAATCAGTTATAAAGTGATTTTAAGTATTAATATATCAACACTCTTAACCTTTAGCTTAAATTTATAACACAGACCCTTCATAATGCATTAACCTATAAGTTCTAGATTTTATGTAATGGTTCATGCCAGGTACTGGCATTAGAAAATAAAGTATATTTATTTTGGATAAAATTTTAAAACAAACCCTAAAGATATTTCCAATTTTATTTTACCTTCTAAAATAAAAATTAAATCGAATACATTTGTTCAAATTTAGTAACTTGTAATAACAAATTTAGTGACTTGGACAGTAAAGTTCATAGGAAAGTATAAAATATTATTGGAAGATACATTTGTTTAATTATATTGAAAAGAAGCAATTGTGTGGAGCAGGTTTTTTGAACTTGTCTTTCTCTCCCCAATAATCTTTCCATAATGAGTCATGATGAATGAAGCATTTACTTTATCTATTAAAAATATATAAAATTAGAAAAGACAAAAAATGATGGTTACTATGTTAATTTATTAAAATAATATGTGACAATACAAACAAGAAAAAGTGAGACAAGATAAAAACTTTTTTATTATTTAAAAGATCATAAGATAAAAAATTACGAGAAATCTAAAATATCTTAAAAAACAAAAATCTTAGTTATTGATACTTAAGATAATCCTTTTAAATACATGTTGATACTCTTTTTCTATCAACATGTCATATCAAAACATTAATTTTTAAATTTGTAGTCATAAATTATAGGTCTTGTATACTTTTACTAATAATTTTTTTTCCTTCACATGACCTTTTTTCCAATTTATTAGATCGTATATTATTCTAGTTTGTACAGTGTTATTGTCCCTTATTCCACTAGTTTTCATACGTAACCAAAATACCTGTATTAAAATATTTTGTACAAACATACTAATATTGCGAAAATATCATTTATTTTATAAACATCTTAAATTTTAATTTATTATAACTAAATTTTGAAATTTATATTTTCTTGGTTAGAAATTAATCAAGGTTAAATTACTTATAAACAAATGGTCAGAACTGACTATTTACCTTAATTTGTTGTTACTGTTTAGTTTTTGTATTTATTCTGTTATTTGATTATTTTTTTTATTCAATATGAAAAACGATTTAAAAGGTGACTTTGTAGAACAAATAAATCAATGTAATTTAACTATAGATTAATAAAAGAGATTTTTCACAAACGTAGCAAATTTAATTATAAAACGAGATAAACTAAAGTTTTAAAATTTTTTTATAAATAATTATTGGTTTTAGTGAAATTGAATTTTAATTTCTTAAACAGTATCCTCCCTAGTTAGTTGATTAACCCCTCTTACATAAATTAGGGTTGATTGTATTTGTATATATTTTCATATCAATATAACTTACTCAATATTCAAACTATGCATAGTAAAACATCTCTTAATTATGTTTATTTTGTAAAATTCGTAACTTAATTATCTGTTTGATTTTTTTGTTTTGTTCATATATTAAGTCTTAATCGGAATTCAGTAGAACCGTTAATTGATTTATGATTAGGTTGAAATAATGGTTGAACAAATGACCTAATTTAACATCAGCACAAATTGAAATCGACCCAATTTCAAGACCCTTGAACCCACTCCTTTTACTTCAACAAAGGTAAATTAAAAGATGATACAAATTTTAGAAAAATAAAACTTTATTTTTATGTTGATTTTCATTTTCTTTGAATTAATTATGGAAGATTAAAGAAATGAGGATATAAAACCTAATTAAAGAAAAATAATTTTGTACTATATTAATTAATTTGTTTTCTTTAATTTTTTTAAAAGTATATATTTCAATAAGTATTTTAGTTTCGTTATAGTTAAAGATACCAACACAGGACAGAAATAAAAATAAAAAAGTACAAAAATAATTTTTTTTATTGAAGACCAAAAATAAAATATAAAAGTTTATCGGAGATAAAAAATAAAAAGAAAAATCACGCCTAAATATTAATTACACGCCGAAGTTACTTAAGCGAGTAGCACCAAAACGGAAATAAATAGAAATTCAAAGCGAAAAACAAATTCATCTTTCTTCCTTCGTAAGGTAAAGTACCAAAGACTTCACTGAACTTTTCTTGTTATTCAATGGTTTTTCCCTCATCGCCGCATTTTCCTTTCTCGTTTCTTTTTCTCTTTCAGTAATGAGCATCGTCATTTTCGTCCACACTGCAAATTTCAAATTCCTTTGTTAACCACCTGTTTTCTTTATGCATTCTTGCTATTTTTGCAGTTTTATTCGGTTGATAATAATAATTATTATTTAAGGTTTTACTTTTGGCTCGATTACTATAAATGTTTCTCGCCGTTACTGTTTTATTGAATGGTGGTGATGTAGAAATTTAGTTCGTGTTCGTTCCGCTTGTTGTAAACAAAAGATTTTTGTGGCATGGAAGCGGAAGTGATTTGTTGTGATCAAATCAATGTTGCTGTTTTGTTTCCTTTTTATGGCACGGTTTTTGTGGTAAACGCAAGTCAAATGTTGCTGCGTATAATGCATAAGTCAAATGCAAACTGGAAAACATGAGTGAAGTAAAAGAAGCAGAGGGAAAGGAGATTCATTCACTCTTTTCTGTTTTAATGTGTTTGATTTGAGGCGTTGTGTTGTGCTTGTGAATTTAAGTTAATGTTTGGCAAATGGAAAGGGGCATTAAACTTAGTGCTGCATCAGCAATGTTTCGTTTGCAAGAACATGTGTTTCATAATGGCATTAAATGGGAAGAAAAGAAATTTCAGATCCATCTTTTGAGTTTGGATGTGATCATGGTTATCATTTTGCCATTCTAGAGAACGGATGCTTTTCCTGAAGCCTGAACAGTTGGTAAATTTATTGGAACTTTGCCTAGTTGGTTGACTGGTGCAATGTTTTTGAGAGAGAGACACATATCTATTCTTGAAACAGTTTGGTACATAAAAATAGACTTCAAATTTTTCATTTGGCCTCCAGTTAGTGCACATTTTAGTTTTTTCAGGCCTAAATCTGATTTTCGGTTGCTTACTCAGACTCTTGTGCATGGGTACCAAATCTCCTTAAAGCGCAAAATATTAGGTGGTGCTCAGGAAATATGAATGGTTTTATATTCCTAATTGCATATCATTGATGAAGGGCGTTCCCTTTAATAAGATTCTTTTTGTTCATATATACTTTCTATGCAGATCAATAGTTTAGAAGCCAGTGCTATACTGGTCCAAGAAAAATGGAACTAGATGGTTGTAGTTCAAATGCCAATCCCCATCGGAATAACTCTTCAGGGGGCTCACGCCATGCTGGCACAGAGAATTTAACTGGAAGTTGCACCTTCTCCCACAACGATGGCAAATTAAGGTTATTTCACATATGTTAAAATCAACCATGAATATATGACTTTCCAAATCATTTTAATCTACGAAGAATTCATATATAGTGTTGGGAGTCCCAAATTAAATAATATGAAGAAAATGAACAATAGAGAAAAACCCACAAATATAATACCTTAAAATCTTGGATTGGAAATAGTTATTGATCTCTTATATATGTTAGCTCATGACTCTTGACTTATCTGATCCAAAACTTGCAAATGTTTATCTTCTGATACGAAATACATTGACTGCCGTTGGACTCTTTTAGTCATAAGTTTTCCAGTATCAAATGCAGTCCACGTATTTGCCTTTTTTCGCAATATTAATTTTCTCGTGCAGCTGAGTTAGTCTGGAAACAAGTGAGGACAGAATGGGTCGGTGATCAATCAAAAAAATTACGGAGGCCACCTCAAGGTTCGACTATAAGGTATATAAACAATACCAAGATTCACACATTCTAACAATATGAATGAAAAACTAGGGGTTCTTCTCAGCTCATGTATTTTACTTTTTCCCCCGTTTACAAAAGAAAATTCCTCATAAGATTGTGTTAGCTACAATAGGAAGAATGACGGAATCATGTGAGTTGTTATGCTACTCACATAAATATAGGCGCTAAATAAATAAAACCACAACCAATATTGCTGTGGACATATTATTGACTGCTTCGTAAATTTATTCCATGTTCCAGAAAGGAAACTTATACCTTTTTACCTTGTCTATTATAGGTCTTTGTATTACAGGAAAAGCGGATTACTCCAACCAATGTCTAATTTTAAATCCTGCATGTTATGACCGACCGAACAGATATCGGCCAAGTTAGCCGGTTGAGTACTCTCCGTACGCCCTTATAAGGTCAAAACACTTTACTCAACTATAATCATTGAACACATGGCATGAGCAAGATAACCACATGACAAACACAACAGGAACATTATGTATATTAGCTTATAAAACACACTAGTAAGTTGTGTCTCTAGCCCATTCACCTGAATGCCCATTCACCTGAATGCCCATTCACCTGAATGTCCATCCAAACCTCATAAAAGGGAATGTAACCCCAATAAATAAGGTACTGTTAATTCTATCCTACACATCCTGCATTACTCAGACCTTTACTGACTTGAGTGTTGCACTAATCCAGGACTCCTACCCGGGATTGTGAGCATTGGGAGGACTCCAAAGCAGACAACCAAACTTTCGAACCTGAATAGACAAACGGATAGTTTGAGGAGATCAGAATCAATAAAAGGCGTGACTGAAGATATTGTTGTTATAAGAGCTAACCGATCTTTTGTAAGAACATTTTGGCATCCACCGTGAGGTCGAGATTAGACCGATAACACAATGGTGACCACAAGAAATAATGAAAGTCAACAAAACCACAGAGAAGATCTAATGGTAGTCTTAGCCAAAATGTTTTTGTAAGAGAGTGGGTAGTTCCAATAACAACAATGTCTTGGTGGGCTTCTATTGATTCTGATCTCTGTCTATCCAGTCATCTATTCAAGTACGAAAGTCTACTTGTGTGCTTTGGAGTCCTCCCCATGCTCACAATTCTTGGTGGGGTTCGCTTAAGTCAGTAAAGATCCGACTAATACAGAATGTGTAAGATAAAATTAACACTACCTTTTATTTTTTGGGGTTACTTTTTCTTTTATAGGATTCAGATGGGCTTTTAGGTGAATGGATTAAAGCTTTATAGGCTACTATATATAGTGTCCGTGCTTGTCATTGAGTTATCTTACTCATGACAAGTGTCTAATGATTATGGTTGAGTAAAATATATTCACCTTGTGAGAGCACATAAAGAGTACTCAACCGGCTGACCTGGCGGTTACCTGTTCGGTCGGTTATAGCATGCGCGATTTACAATTAGACATTTGGTTGGAGTGATCGGTTTTCCTATACTACACTGATAGTGACAAAAACCAGATAAGAAGTAAATCACCCAACAATTACCAAAATGATTCCCTAGCTCTTTATTCTCTTTTTCTCCCACAAATTTTCGCTATCTCAATCTGCCACTATTAGACGATCTCATGTACTGTGCCAGACGATGGTGGTAGACGGTCCCTGGACACTGAGGTAGACGGTCCCTGGACACTGGGTTAGACGATAGGAGTCGATGGTCTCGTGTACTTGTGTTAGACGCTGACCGTGGTTGTTGCTAGGATTAGGCGCTAACCTTAGTTGTGTCCCTGGTTTCACATTCTCTTTATATATCTCTGTCTTGGCTTTCTATAAAAAGTGTAGGGTGAATTAAGAGTATATTCAGTATAGAGTGCGCAGTTAGTTGCCACCACTCAGCATAAAAAACTCATTTGCGACATGTCCCTTTTTCCCCTCCTACGTTAGGAATATTTCAAGGGCCTATGCCCTTGAGGCATGTTATAAGCAATGTATTTGTTTTTATAATCTTGTTAAGTGATTTCATAGTCAATTTTATAAAATTGATTTAATAAGATAAAGTTTAAATATATTTATATATTATACTTAACTATATTTTTAATTGAAGTGAGATTGGAATAAACATTTCGACAACTTGATATGATAGACTTTCATATCATTTTAGTAAGTAAATTTATATTTAACTTAATCTCATAAAATTGATTTAGTAAAATAAAATAAGGTTCGTACTTATTAAGATTTGTTCACATCTGAATAACATATACTATGCTTTTATCAAACTTGCTTGCCAAAGTTAGAGCTGAAACTTTACTTTAGTAAGCCTATAAATGTAGCCAATGACTCACTACTCTTGCTTAAGTGAGAGGTTTTACTGTTTCAGCCATTTATAGTAAGCCTATAAATGTAGCCAAATTCATCGTGTAGAATTTTGAAACCATTACCCATTTCATGTTGACAAGAGCATAACTAAGATATCTCTTGCAGCCTCACAGGAACTTGTGAGGAGGTCCTATTAACTGAAGAACCTTTTAAACAACCAATACCATTATCTGTAAGTTCTTCAAGATACACTATCTTTTCAAATTTAGGAATACTTATGTAAAACTAATGATGGTATGCTGTGTGCTACAGGAGATTGTAAGATTTTTGGTTGAAACTTGGCTCGAGGAAGGTCTCTGATTAGTTGACAGGTAATTCTACTGTAAATTTAAGTAAGAATCTTGCACAGGTTTATTTGGGCAAGGATGCTGCAGAAGCAGATTGCTTATACAAACCCTTTTCCCTGAGATTGATCTAAATAATTGAGTGACAAGTAAAATTGGTTGTCTTTCGTGCAACTTCATAGCAGTTTATGTTTGCAACACCTTGGATTTTTTGATCATATGTTGTCTGCTTTAGCTATACATTCATCTGTCTATATTCATTTCTAACTCGAATGCATTCTCGCTAATGATAAGTGAGCAATGCTCACTCAATATTGTGATAAAATTTGTAACGAAAGTTGCATTTGCCTTTACATTGTTCAGTAGCCTTCTAATGCAATCGCATTTGAATTTGAGAAACCATTATTTTAGTGACAAATAAAAATGATAGCCAATGACTTTAGAAAGAGAACTCTATTCGTGTTATACCTAACGTTTAGGAAGAGAGTCCATTACTTATTCAACAACTAATTTTTTTACCATGTCAAGTTCTAGTTGAATTGACATTCGTGATCCTTACTGGAAACGTCGTCAGCGATCGACATAGGCTGCTAAACTGCTCACAGCGGACCTCATCATCAAGGCAAAAACTTCCTGCATCTCATCAGATATGACTAATATGACGTGCAACCCATCACACACAGAAAAATACGAAAATACTTTCATCTTTAATTTCTTCTGAAAAATATTTTTTCTGAAAATTTCTGAAAAGTATTTTTTGAATATAAAATTTACATTACAAAAAATATTTTTTGAAAATATATTTCAGATAAACTTTTTTTAGAATATAAATTTTATATTTTGGAAAATATTTTCGGAAATACTTCTGAAAAATGTTTTCTAAAATATAAAATTTTGTATTGTGGAAAAAACTTTTTTGAAATTTATTTTCAGAAAGTATTTTTTTCGAAACTTATTTTTATTAGAAAGGTATTTTTGGAATTTTTGAAAAGTGATGGATAAGGTTAGAAGTGATGGGGTGCAGGAAGTTTTTGCCTCTGATCAATATTTGGGCTTCTTATCTGACCAATATTTGGGCTAACTACACATTGAATGAAAACCATATGGTTTGAAAGAAATGCTGCATTAGAGATAATTAATTAGATACTTTAATAGAAATTAATCATTTTCGGACCGAAGACAATTGACAAACAATTAAAACTACAAAGTGTGTTTGTAAATGCGTCGGAAACATGGTTCAAGGTCATTATAGCATTTTTTGTCTCCTTCACGGTTTGATACATTTAGAATCTATAACTCTAACACTAAAGACGATACCTCTTTTCACGTATACAAATATTTTTCCAATTTTATCTCAAAAATTAATATATTAAAACACCTTGATTAACTCCTTTCATCGTCAAACTCATTGGTTGGTAGAATTCTTGAAAATATAATGTGATTTGGAATTTCTGGAAATGTGTGTTTAAGGATTCTCTTATTTTTGGTTGCTTTTATAATTTGTTTTTTCTTTCCATAAATTATTTTTTATTTTGGGTTTTAGGATGTGTCAATATCATATATTCTTTAAAGTAAAGGTATGATTGTAAGAGAATAATTTCTTGCCTCATTTTATTATAATAATCAGATTATATACCGTAAATATAAGAGTATAATTAGACTACAATCAAGCAAACTAATCAGATTATAATTTGAGAATCTAATTAGGTAATTAGAAAAGCTAATTAGGCTAATGAAAATATACATTAATAATAATGATCTGCACAATCTTTCAGAATATATGTATTACATATTCTAACACACTCCTTGCAATTGAAGCGGTAGGTCGCCAAATGCTTAGATTGTCCTGAAAATTCTCAAATAACACCAACATGATGGGACATGTAACGCTCGAACCTGGCCACGAGCCACTTTTTTCCATACAAAATGTATATCCATCTCAATATGCTTAGTGCGTTGATGATGAACATGATTACCAGTAAGATATGTGACACTAACATTATCGCAATACACCAATGTAGTCTTCTGAATAGGACAATGAAGCTCCAATAACAAGTTTCGCAACCAACAAGACTTAGAAACCACATTGGCCCTCGGTATTCTGCCTCTGCACTTGAACGGGATAAAGTAGTTTGACGTTTAGTGACTAAGAGATCAAGTTATCACCCAGAAAAACATAATAACCTGACGTTGAACGTCGTGTATCGAGGCACCCACCTCAATCAACATCAATATATGAAATAAGAGTGGATGTGGAAGATGGACAAAGGTGTAGACCAAAATCCATAGTATCCTATTTATGGCGCAAAATGCGTTTAAGAGCGTGTATGTGTTCCTCTCGCGGGTCATGCATGAATAAGCATACATGTTGCACAACATAAGTAATATCGGGTCTTGTGAATGTAAGGTATTGAAGTGCCCCTGCAAGTCTCCTATACAGAGATGGATCCTCAACCTGTTTGCTCATAGTAGCACTAAGCTTCAGTTTTGTATCAATTGAAGTAGGAGATCACTTACACGATGACATGTCGGCATGATCAATGATCTCAACATCATATTTTTTTTGAGATAAAAATAAACCACCTGTATGACGAGTGACTGCAATGCTCAGGAAATAGCTCAACGGACCCTAGTCCTTTATAGCAAATTCCTAGCTAAGATAAGAGATGATAGATTGACGAAGCTCATCAGAGGAAGCATTCAAAATGATATCATCGACATTCAATAAAATATAAGTCATAGAAGTACCGTTGCGATAAATGAACAAAGAATGATCTGAAGTACTTTGAGAAAACCCAAGAGTGTGGAAATTGTCAACAAATCTCTTATACCAAGCCCTCGAAGCCTGTTTCAGCCCATAAAGAGATTTCTTCAACAAACACACATGATCAGGTTTATCAGGATCCATGTACCCCAAAGGTTGATACATGTAAATTGTCTCCTTGAGTTCGCCATGTAAGAAGGCATTTTTGACGTCAAGTTGATGAATTGACCAAGGCTTAGAAAGAGCCAAACTGAGAATCGTGTGAATAGTCGTCGGTTTAACTAACAGATTAAACGTCTCACAACAATCCACGCCAACCTGTTGAGTTTTACCATCACCTACAAGACGGGCTTTATGCCTATCAAATGAACCATCCAATTTTTCTTTATGAGCAAAAATCCACATTAACATTTGGAGGATGGGGCACCAACTCCCACGTCTTATTTTCAGTAAGAGCATTATATTCATCATCCATAGCCATTTTCCAATTCGGGTCACGAAGAGCAAACACAAGATTACGGGGTAGAGGGGATTTAGACACTGATGTAAAAAGGTTGAAAGACTTCTTAGGCTTATAAATCCCATGTTGACTCCTAGTAACAAGACATGTGGGTAGACTAGAGTGAGAGACTAGAGGTGAATGAGGAAGAGAGCTAGGAGGGAGAGTGAAAGTAGAAGTTGGGCTTGAGAAGATGGGCTCAGGAGAGGGAGGAAGGGGTGCAACCTGTGGGTTTATTGGAGTATTGAAATGATGGACCATGTAGGGTGACGACCCATCATCCAAAAACTGATAAGTGCGATTTAGAGGAGTATGTACGTTCGTAAAAGGAAATTGCGTCTCGTTAAAATAAGACATGACGACTGATAATGATTTTTCTATATGACAAATCAAAGCATTTATACCCACGATGATGTGAAGGATAACCCAAAAAAACACAAGGAGTTGATCAGGGTTGTAGTTTGTTTATAATTGTAAAGGAAATAAGAGGATAACATAAACACCCAAACACCCGAAGATGGGAATAAGATGGATCCTTTTGGTAAAGAATGCGAAGAGGAGATTGATAGTTTAATAGCTTATGAGGAAGGATATTGAGAAGATAAGTTGTCATTTGCAAAGCATGATGCCAAAATGAAGGAGGAAGAGAAACATGAGCCAATAAGGTATGAACAATGTTGTTGATCGTACAAATTTGTTTTTCGACTTTCCCATTTTGAGAAGATGTATGAGGACATGAAAGACGAAACGAAAGACCATTGGCTTTATAAAAATCCCAAAAGGGCCATTATCAAATTTTGTGCCATTATCACATTGTATAGTCTTAATGTCTCGCTCAAATGTCCACATAAATATAGAATAATCATCCACAAATAAGACATAATATCTATGACTAGATGAACTCAAAGCCGGTGACGTCCAAAGATCACTACGTATAATATCAAATGACATATTAGTGTTAGAATTTGAAGCATAAAATGGCAACTTAATGTGTTTTCCAAGAGGTCAAGAAGGACAAATACAAGTGTATTTAATTTGATTACATTCAATCAATTTATTCTCCCTAAGGGAGTTCAAAACAGATGCTCCCGAGTGATCCAAACGATCATGCCAAAGGGATGGTGCTAAAGTAACAAAAGTAGATTGAGAATCTGGATTTGTGACGAGATAAAGCTTGCCCCGACTTTCACACTACATTACTGGCCTCTCCGTCTGAAAATCCCTCACAGAAAAACCAAAGGGATCAAGTTCAAGAGAGACAGAGTTGTCAGTTCTAAATTTTTTGACTGACACCAAATTTTTAACAAGGTGAAGGGCATGAAGGATATTGTTTAATTTTAATGGAGGACACGAAAAAGACAATTTCGTGTGACCGTAACCATGAATTGGAATCGATTGACCATTACCAACAATGATACCAAATTTATTGCTCATATTGAAATAAGACGTGAGGTTAACTTGTATGGATGTCATGTGAGAAGTAGCACCTGTGTCCATGTACCAATTTGCATCCGGAGGAGTAATACCAAGAGTATGCATTGCAACTTCGATGTTAGTTGGATTTGGAGTTGTCGTGTAGGCCTACTAAGGTTTGGTCCCAAGTATAACTTGTTGTGGTTTCTGCTGCTGTCCATAAGTGGGTCTAGTCCATGAATTAGAAGGATATGGACAAGGAGGTATAGCCCAAGGAGCCTAAGGTGCCATCTAGGGTCACGACTGCCCACCAGACCATGGAGCATTGATCGAAGGTGCTGACCTTTTGGTTGCTGCCCACCACCGTGACTGTAGCTATTACCCACTACCGTGCACATTACCCCCTCTGTTGGTACCCCCTTTCCACCTCCACGACTACCATTGTTGCTATAATTTTTCTCTCCATTATGATTGCGGTTCTAGTTCCTCTTCCCATCATTAGTATTGCGGTTGAAAGAGGAATGATCAGAAATTTCATGAGAGTCATCCAAATAATGAGCGACCATGGCAGATGAAGAACTCTGTGCCGCCTTCTTAGCAAGGTCGACCTCTTTAAGAGTGAGTATCGAACGGGCTTGATAGAATTTGGGTAAAGGATCACTTTGGCAAATAAGGGTGGTCACACCTTTGTAAGACTCAGTGAGACCAGATATCAGATGAAGAACAAGTCTATTGTTGTCAACGGGGGAGCCAACATTCTTGAGTTGGTTCGACAAATATTTGAGGTGTTGGCAGTATGCAGAGACATTCAGAAAATCTACCATGTCTACATGAGTGAAATCACACTCAAGGTTGATGGCACGAGAGTGTTTGTTATCGTGGAATATGTCACGCAATCTATTCCAAGCCTCCATTTTCGTGGTGTCGGGTTCAAGAATTGTATGTAAAAGATCATGAGATATAGTGGTGTAAATCCACTGTAGAACCATAGCGTCAGGAGTCAACCAAAGTTCTTTCTTCTTCTGTATTTGAAGCAGCTTCTCCTTACCCTGAGTCGGAGGAATAATATGATCAATTACTCAATGGGAGCATGTATGAATCTTAAAGAGTTCCACCCATGTGGAATACTGTATGTTCTCCATCTCAAGAGTGATAGGAACATGGTTCTTGATTTTGGATACATCAAAAGCAAGATGAAAAGAAGATTTTGAGGCAGACATGATGATTGAGAAGAGAGGGAGAAGAAGAAGAAAAATGGGGTGGAACTGGGCTGCGGAAGACATAAAAAGGTAAGGATCTTTCCCTAGAAATTTGATACCATGTAAGAAAATAATCTCTTGCCTCATTTCATTATAATAATCTGTTATATACAACAATATAAGAGTATAATTAGGCTATAATCAAGCAAACTAATCATATTATAATCTGATAACCTAATTAGGCTATAACTAGGGAAACTAATTAGATTAATAGAAATATGCATTTAATGATAATGATATGCACAATCTTTCAAATCATATATTCTAACAAATAATTCTAACAAAAAAGTATTTTCATATTTAATGAAAAATATACATTGAACTAGATTGTCTAATATCAATTAAATAAAACACTTTTCTAAATATTTAAATGTTTATTAATCACATATAAAATATATATAATACTCAGTATGATTTATGATTTTGTTATCATTAAAACTTTTATATAATGTAGAAGTTATCAGATAATGACAATTTTTATATAAATGTAGATTGTTTATAGATTCTTTAAACGTTTGGGTCTTTAACAAAACATAAGATCATTATAAGATTACATTGCAAAATATATATTTCATCGAAAATGATATTAAACTTATAAATCTTAATGATATGACAAAAATATTTCATGAACTTGCAATATCATGGAAGGAGGGAGTTTCATAAAAAAACTTATAGAACAATCAATTCTCTAATTAGAATTTCATACATGGGATGAATATTACATGGTTTAAAGAGTCATATTAACTCCAAATGAAAAGATGTTGAAAAACTTAAGGACATGCGTTGAATATAATGGACTTAACCCATATTTTTTATTAGTCTGTTACTATCTTTATCTATAAATAAATCATCCCTATGTGTGTATTTTACACAATAAAGATTAATCTATAATTATTTTTTCCTTTATTTTAACATGGTATCAGAGTCTATCATAGCAAAGTTGTAAGCCTAGCGGGCCATCCGTTATCGAGCCATTTTCGGACCACCCTTACATATATAGTCCTACGCACGAGTTGAAGAGTCTTGGCGTGAGGGGTGTGTGTTGGAGATCCCACATCGACTAGAAAAAAGACCTTTCAATAGTTTATAAGTGGGTGCAAACCTCACATTACAAGTCGGTTTTGTAAGGATGAGTCAGTTTTGAAGAAAACTGGAATAATGAATTTAACATCTATTGACACACCAATGGATCCTAATGCCAAACTTCTACCTAGTTAGAGGAGTCTCTTTTAGATCCTGAGAAATACAAAAGATTAGTTGAAAAATTGAATTATCTTATTGTTACTCATCCTGATATTTCATTTACAGTAGTAAATACTATATGGTCATAATAACCATAGTAAAGTTGTATGTTATTAAGATGTTGATTAGGCTCGCTTTCCTATTGATAGAAGATGAACTTTTAGATATTGGGTTCTTATTGGTGATAATTTGATTTCTTGAAAAAGTAAGAAACAACATGTTGTGGCAAGATCTAGTGTTCATGCATAATATAGAATTATAGCCTCAGCTACATGTGAGTTTACTTGGCTTAAACATTTACTTAAAAAATTATAATCTGGAGAGGTCACTCAAATGATACTCATATGTGATAATCATGATGTTCTTCATATTAGCTCAAATCTTGTTTTTTCATGAAAGGACCAAACCTATTGAGATTGATTGTCATTTCATTCAAGAGAAAATTATATTTAGAGACATCAAGACTAAATTTGTTAATTCGGATGATTAGTTAATTAATATTTTTACTAGATCTTTCTGGAAACTTAGAATTAATTATATTTGTAACAAATTTGATACATATGATTTATATGCACCAGTTTGAGGGAGAGTGTTAAATATAATGGACTTAACCCATATTGTCTATTAATCTGTTACTATTTTTATCTATAAATAAACAATTCCTATATATATATATATATATATTCTACACAAAAAAATTAATTTATAATTATTTTCTTCTTTATTTTGATAATAATATTATTAATCATTTTACAAGAAAACAACATAATTTATTTGTTATTTGATGAAGTTGTATGAGATACACATGATTTATATTATATCAATAAAAATACTTACATTCCATTGCACCATATGACTTGTTATCACATATTTAAAAGATTAAAAAAGTTACACCACTAGTATTATTGTCAAACATATCTTATTAAATTTGGGTTATAACACAAAATTTTATTTATAGAGACTTTTACGAAAACACGTTTTATGTTAAAATCTTGACAAACCATCGTACTAAAAAAATATTTTTTTATCATTAATTAAACATAAAAAAATGAAAATCTTTCATTATACTTGATAGAAAACAATTTCATGTGAAAAAAAGTTTTAATATTACTATAAATAAATCACAAACACAAATTATAATTTACCTTATCTTTGTAGCCGTAGTTTTATTCAATAAATAATAAACACAAAGTGTCTTTGCCAACATCAAAACAGTAAAAAAAAAATCAATTTTATGATATTTGGATTATAATGTGATAAAATGAAATAAATAATATTAGTTTTATTATTTAGATATTTAATTAAATAAAAGAAAAAAAACTAATAAAATATGTTGAATATAAGTTCTTGCAATGTTTTTCGTAGGAATGAAGAAAAAGTTTGATTGAATTTGTTGTATAACAAAAACATTTTGAAGTCTGTTGTGTGAGGCCTCGACCAAGACCACTTCCTCGTCTCCCTTTTCATTCCCCTAGCCCACACCCTCTCCACCCTCTCCTACTCCTCCTCCGTGTCCTCACGCCTTCCACCTTCCTCTCCAACACTCTCATCAAATCCCATTGCAACAACAGCTTCTTCTCCCACACCCTTTCCGCCTTCGCTCGCATGAAGGCGCACGGGGCCTTTCCCGACACCTTCACCTACCCTTCTGTCATTAAGGCCTGTTCCATCACGTGCAAGCAGCGGGAAGGAAAATCGCTTCATGGGTCTGCGTTCAGGTGCGGAGTCCACCGGGATCTCTACGTGGCCACGAGTTTGATTGACATGTATGGCAAATGCGGACAGATTGCTGATGCTCGCAGGGTGTTTGATGGAATGCCTGAGAGGAGTGTCGTTTCCTGGACAGCTATGCTTGTTGGGTACGTTGCTGTTGGTGATGTTGTGGAGGCCAAGAAGCTGTTTGATGAGATGCCGCAGAGAAATGTGGCTTATTCTGGTATGTTTTTTTCTCTGTTTGTTGAGAAATTTTCATGAATAGAAAGAAACTATGTCCAGAATGGAAAAGAACTTAACTATTTAAACCCTAATTTAAAAATTATAATAGAATTAAAATTTTCGAGTAATTATATTAGAGTTTAGGGTAAATGGATTCTGTTTGAGTGTTGCAAATGTGGGTCGTGAATCTTGTCAAATTTAAGTTCACTCCTAGTTTACTGTGCAAGACTGGCTTTCCTGTGGGATTTTAACTTTTTCTGGATTTTCCACCAATTCCTTGATCCTCGTATTGAGGTATACATGGGCGCATCATGATATAGTAAGATGTCTCGCCCGAATGAATTTACTGGCATTCCATATAAGCGGGTATAAAAAAAGTCTCTTGGCATATATATTAGAAAAAATAATGAATTAATTAAAGGTATCATAACAACTTTACGTTCTGAACTTGTTCCACCGTGCCTACCAAATTAGAAGTTTTTGCAAAGAATTGAAATTAAAAGCCGAGAGGATTTGGCTTGTCATGGCATATTAATTTATTGATTAATGAATTAATTAATTTTGAGATTAATTTCTCATTGAATAAATATTTATGGATGGATATACTAAAGTTCATCCTTAGAAGACATTAAGTAAGGATCATCCAAAAGTTTTAATTGTTCAATATAGAGATGTAAAGGCAATCCAAAGATAGTAATTTGTGCATATATTATATAATTGTATGTTTATGTATCACCCAAAGGAGAATATTAATATACATTAAAAGTTTGGTTAGAAGTATATGAATCTGTTTTACATATTTTACACACACAAACATTAATGTATAGTTTTGTTTGAAAAAATTACAGTTTCCATGAATTTGTATGGTGCAGGAAATAACATTGTCAAATTCAATGAGCTTAATTATGATGCCGCAAACATTACGAAGATGAGGATAAATCTCTTTATGGGACAAGTCTAACCGGTTGAGTCTAAGTTTGATGAAGATAACCTTGACGGAAAATATAAAACATCTATGCCTAAGACTGAAGATGCTAAGGAATTTATGGAGAAAATTAAAAAATATTCTCAATCAAATATTACTACAAGTCTATTGTGAGTGGCTTGATGAATGAGTTAACGACCAAGAAATTTAATTGGTCACAACCCATTCATGATCATGTGAATGAAATGACAAATCTAGCAGCAAAGCTGAAATCAATGGGTATGGATGTGAATAAGTCTTTTCTGATACAATTCATTATGAACTCACTTCTTGCTGAGTTTGGCCAAGTTGCACGTGAATTATAACATCATTAAAGAAAAATGAAACTTTCAGGAAATTAAGGCCATGCTGGTTTAAGAGGCAGGAAGGCTAAAAAAAATGAAGGATCATTCTCTCCATCTCACATTTGATGATGGGGCTAGCAACACTAAAGCTAAGCCAGGTAAAAACAACAAAAAGGAACTAAAGGTTCATGAAGGCAAAATCCATAAAGAGAAGACATGTTTCTTCTACAAAAAGGCTGAACATTTTAAGAAAGATGGTTCGAAAAGAAAGAAATGGTTTGAAAACAAAGGTACTTAGTATGTTTAAATAGGTTTAATCAAATCAAGATGGTTCGAAAAGAAAGAAATGGTTTGAAAACAAAGGTACTTAGTATGTTTAAATAGGTTTAATCAAATCTTATTGAAGTGCCTAATAATACCTGGTGGTTAGATTCTAGTACAACTATTCATGTATCACGTATCATACATGTTTTACAGAGATTCCTTTCGATCCAACCTATAAGAAGAACTGAAAAGTTATTGTACATGAAAAACAGAAGAATAAAAACACAAATAGAAGGAAGTGGGACATATAGATTGATCCTGGATAGTGGTTATTGTCTTGATCTAGAAAAGTGTCTTTATGATTCTGTATGTGCTAGAATCTTGATGAAATTAAATTTATAGCACATACATAAACATAGAGACACTTTTCTAGATCCAACCAATCTATATGTTCTTCTACTCGTTCTTTTATTATGTTTCCCATATACAAGAACTTTTCAGTTTCTCTTATTGGTTGGATCGAAAGGAATCCCAGTAAAACATGTGATACATGAGTAGTTGCATCAGAATCTAACCATCAGGTATTATTAGGCATTTCACTAAGATTTGATTCGAAACCTATTGAAACATAGTAAGTATCTTTCTTTTCGGATAATCTTTCTTGAAATGTCCAGCCTTCTTGGAGAAAAAACATGTCTTCTCCTTGTGGATATTGCCTTCATAAACCTTTAATGAAGTTTTATCCTACTTGTTCTTTTCACCTGGCTTAGCTTTACTGTTATTAGCCCCGTCATGAAATGTGAGATGGAGAGAGTGATCCTTCATTTTATTTAACCCCTTCCTCTTGAACCAACATGGCATTAATTTCATGTTAGTTCTATTTTTCTTTAGTGGTGTTATAATTCACCTGGAACTAGCCAAACTCAACAGTGAGTTCATAATGAATTGTTCTAAAAAAGACTCACTTACATCTATACCCATTGATTTTAGCTTTGCTGCTAGATTTGTCATTTCAGTCACATGATAATGAATGGGTTGTGACCAATTAAATTTTTTGGTTTAGACTTGTCAGTAGTGTCTAATTGAGAATATTTCTTAATTTTCTCTATGAATTCCTTAGCATCTATGACTTCACATTTTGAACCAAATTCAGCACCTCTATCACAACTTTTACTTTTCTTTCTAATTGTCTTTCCATTTTATTTATAAACGTCTCAAGTAATGAAATAAGAGTTAATGTGATATTTCTTACTCTTTAAAAGGCTGACAGGATGAGTGGAGATTTTATTTTATTATAATATAAAATAAATTCTCTCTCTCCTGTCTCTTTAAAATATATAAATAAAAGATACAATTTGAAATCCCTTTAAAATATATAAATAAAAGATACAATTTGAAACGTACGTTGTCAGTTTTTATCTATATCAATATGGTAACTTTTATGACCATCAATAAAAGGAAAGTAGGAAAAGAGGGAAAAGTTTGAAGATCAAGAGGAATCATCAAAGAAAATGAATCCGGATATATATTTTCTTCTATGTTTGTGTGAGGATCGTAAAGTCTAAGATTTTGTGAAATTTTTGTGAATAGAAAATAACTTACAGTTATGTCCAGAATGGGCAGCCTAACTAGGCGTTGAAAGTGTTTCTTGAGATGGAATCGATGAATGTGAAGCCTGATGAGTTCATACTGGTTAGCTTGATATCGGCTTTGGCGCAGTTGGGACATTTAGAACTAGCTCAACGGGTTGATTCTTATGTAATGAAGAGCTGTATCGATGTGACCATGAAATTGTAGCGCTTCTGGATATGAATGCAAAGTGTGGAAACATGGAGAGAGCGTCGAAATTGTTTGAGGAAAGACCTAAACGAGATCTAGTCTTGTATTGTTCGATGATACAAGGGTTGTCAATCCATGGGCGTGGGGAGGAGGCCGTGAATCTGTTTAACAAGATGCTGATTGAAGGGCTATCTCCGGATGAGGTGGCCTTCACAGTCATCCTCACAGCCTGTAGTCATGCTGGGCTTGTTGATGAGGGCTGCAAATACTTCCAATCCATGAAGCAAAAATACCACATTAGTCCTTTGCCTGATCACTATGTGTGTATGGTTGATCTTCTAAGCCGGTCAGGACACACAAGGGATGCTTATGAACTTATAAAATTAATGCCTGAGCCTCATGCTGGTGCCTGGGGTGCACTTCTTGGGCATGTAAACTATATGGTGATTCAGAGCTGGGAGAGATTGTTGCTAGTCGACTTTTTCAGTTTGAGCCTCTAAATGCAGCTAACTATGTGTCGTTGTCTGACTTCTATGCAGCTGCAGAGCGATGGATTGATGTTTCCCTTGTGAGAAGTAAGATGAGAGAAAGGAGAGTGCGGAAGATACCTGGTTACACTAAAATTTAGTCCAGGGCCGAGTTATTCTGGTATATGAAGTTCTGAATCGGGAAATTTGGTTGCAGAACATGTAAGCCAATATGAATTCATTTTCAGCTGGTCTGGAAGCTTTTGCAGTTGCACCATGGTTGTTAAACTGTCAATGGAGAAATATGATTTGATCATACTTTCCTAGGTAAGTTATGAGGCAACTTGCATATTCTTCATGCCCTATGGTATTCCTGTAGGAAAAGGTAAAGAATGTAAAAATTGAGTTACATGGTTTGGTGTATGGTTATATTAGTTGTTTTGTTACACTTTGGTCAATATGACACACAAACACAATTGCAAATTTACAAATAAATGCATGTAAGCATCTATTATAAAAAAAAAAAAAAAAATCTGATGTTAATGCTTTTCAGTTCCTTGAAGCCTCTCAGAAAATACAAAATATATTAATACAATTGTTTCGTTTAATATTGACTGCCAATGATCGATTTTCCAGTATCAAATGCAGTCTACTTGTGTGCCTCTCTTTCAATAATTTTCTCGTGCAGATGAGTTAGTCTGGTATTAAATGAAGATACAATGGGTTGGTGATCAATACAAAAAGTTAGAGAGGCCACCTAAGGTTTCAGCTATAAGGTATATATACATAATACCAATATTCACACATTCTTGCAATATGCCTTTGTAATCCATCCTACATGACCCATTATCCATTTCATGTTGCCAAACATATCTAAGACATCTTGCTGCATGACACAGACTTACGAGGATGTGCTTTTATGTAAAGAATCTTCCCAACAACCATAACTTTTTTATCAGGAAGTTCTTTTAAGATGCATTCCTTTCATAAGAAACTTCGGGTTATACTTGTGGTAAGATGACATGCTGGGTTTTGCATGAAGATGAATAGTTTGAAGTTGCAATTTGGCAGGAGGAAGGTCTCTATGATTAGAAAGAAGATAATTGTACTGCAAATTTAATTGAGAATCTCAGTTTTATTTATGTCCAGATGCCGCGGAAGCAAAAGGTTTATCTAACTCCTTTACCATGAGGGTTGATTAAAATATCATTGAATGAAAGTATAATTAGTTCTCTTTGCTGCAGCAAACATTCATCCAGATTTGTAAACTATTACAATGCATGTCTCACTCAAATTTGTAATTAAATTTGGAAAGAAACGTATTTGCCTTCGAATTGTTCAGCAGCTTTCTCGTGTAGTTTTATTCTGAGTGGAATCATTCTAAACTAAACCATAAAAAACTGAATAATTTGTGAAAAATCAGAACCCAACTGTTTCTGATTGGATTTTAACTGTTTTTATAAAGTGGTGTGGTTTGATTTTGTTTCGTGTATCTGAAAATATCTGAATTATACATGAGGTGTGACCCGTCTAAATCCATTAATAGAAAGCCAAACAATTTTTTTACGGAAAGGAACTTTGTTACTTGTCACATAATCATGTTTTATTGACACTTACATAACTTGAAAAAGATGTTCAAGGACTTTGGGTGGTTAATTCTATGTGTAATATAGTTGTAGCTAATACCAACACTTCCCCGTGTCGTGTTATAGAGGTCCACTGCAGTCTTGGGCTTTAGAAAGATCAAAATTGTAAAATCATAATTTTACTGACCATGTAAAATAGGTATTTTGGGTATTTTGAAAATTACGGGGGTGCAGGTTAAAAATTAGGTTGTATGAAGTAAAAGCCCAATACCTACTGATCTCACCTATTACCACTTACGGTTTTTCCTTGTCAGGGAAGAAGCTACAGAGTCAGAAAATCAGTTGAATCTTGTAATGAAGAGATCTGATTTTGGAACTGTCTTTTAGCAACGAAGAGAATGTAATACATAAAAGTGGGAAAAAAATATTAGGTTTTATCATTTGATTGTTTAAAATAAAATAAAGAATCCAGTGAAGTTAATTTAATATAATTTCTTCTAATATTTTATCTCTCTTTATTTCATTTATTTATTGAGGAGGATAAAATGATTCTGGCTTTATCTTTCCTTATATCATAAAAAACAAGGAATATTTTGTCTCACTTACCACCAATAAATATTTCCAAATTTCTAACTTGGACATTCGAATATTCTTGAGCGCTTTCCCAGCTCAAAGTCCAATTCAATTGGTCCTTTATAATCCACCTTTTTTTTCCCTTTTTCTTGTTTTTCTTCTGTTTTTCCTTGTGCACCTTCTTTAGGAGCTGATATACCATTAAAAAATGATTCATTATAATCTTTTTTTCTATTTACTATGTTGAAATAACAGAGATATATTAGAAGTTAAAAACACAAAAATGAATTAATAATTTTACCAAACAAATAAGACAATTAATTGAAAGATATAAAACTTATAAAATATGATTTTAAATCAATGACAAGATGTAAAAAATAAATAAATTACTATAATAAAATAAAACGACATATATATAACTTCAAATAATTGATCATTTGTTAGTCTTTTACTTCAAAATATTTTATCTGGCATATATGTTGACATTTTGTTTACTTTATTATTAATTGCAAACATTTTTATCATTAAAAAAGGAAGAAGAAACAACAACTGCTGTCCGTATAAATTCCAAAACCTAAATATCCATACCATATTAAAGGGAATCTATATGAGAATGGTAAGAAAAATAAATAAATAAATATATAAAAGATTTCCATTTTTTTTGGCTAATCCTGACAAATCTCTTTGTATATTTCAGAATCTCTTACTTGACAGGTTGACAAGAAAAATATTTGCAAATCTTAGTGGTATAATAGGATATTATTCATAAAGACGCCTTTTTACACAAACACATAGTGATTTGGCATATTATAAATAATTAAGTACTGGTTTAATTAGCACTTATAATTAATTTTATATAACTTTTGTTTCAGTATAACAGGTAGGTGAACAGGTGTAAACTATTCAAACTTCTACTATTAGGTTCATTTTATTGCAATAAATAAATCTAAATAAAAAAATTATGGACAATTCATCAAAGAACTGACCCCTAAATTAATCTTTTATGGTAATAATTTTTCACTACAGTTTGAAGAAAAAAAAATCAAACAAATAACCTTGGGGTATAATTGGGAAATATTTTTGCCTTTTTCTTTTGGCTAAAACAGTGTGACTTGGGATCCAGTTCTTAAATTTCTGTTGGAGCAACTACAACTTTTTTCTCTGCCCTGAGACAACAACACAAGGTAGATAAGAAAGAATCCATCCATCATTGTTTGTGTTTTGTTGTTTTGTTTTGTGGAGATTGTTATCTCATTCCCACATATCACATAACCAACCAACTAACCGCATTCTGCATGTCCAATTCCTCCCAAATATCTCATCTCTCACTCCAATCCAACCCTTTTTGAAAACTCACAATTATTCATTCAATCACTTCTCACCCTTTTCAACTTTCTTCACTCTTGCTCCAACCCTTCTCCAATTCGCTTCAAGGTATTATTTTTATTTTTACAACAACCCAAGTTTGCTTCTAGGAAAACGTGTCCATTTTCCTATCTTTTCGGAACCCCTTTTGCTCTGATTCTGCCTTTTCTTATTCTCAGGTTTTTTCAATATGGAGATCGATAGAGCAATCCGAGAGTGTGACGATCGAAGACTTCAGACCAAGTACAAGAACGCCACCTATGTTGTTCAGAGAGCTTTGACTTTGTATTCGTAAGTTCCCCTCTGAAAAGGGTCATGCAATTTGTGGGGTTGGTATCTTAAACCTTTGCATGAGATGGGTTTGGATTTCATGTGTGAGGGACTGGATTCTTTTGCCCCTTTTCTGTTGATTAGTATAAATCAGAAGAGAAGAGTTTTATGTGCTGTTGACTCATGTTAGGTTCTCATTGCTGGATTGTTGATTTATGTTTGATCTATTTGAGGAGAGTATGGGTGTATTGAATTTCCTTCCTTGATTATTATTGTATTAGGGTAAACATGTTTATAAGTCTGTTAACCTGAAAATGTTGGTGGAAATGTGTTATCTGGAAAGAATGATGTACGAAGAAAGGACAATTTTGCTGATCTTCTAAACAGCTTAATGACTCTGGTAGCTTTATAGGAAGAACATTGCATTGGATGATGTCAGAATTTGGGATTTGAAATTTGATTTGAAAGGACGAGTGCACACATCATAGAGTGATGCCCCCTACATTTTGGTCTTTTTGCTACTTCATTTGCTTTAAGTCATACCTGTTTTAAATAATGAATGTAAAAAAAAAAAAAATAAAGATTTTTGATGACTGTCTATCTCTTCAATGCTGATTGTCTGATGACTGTACTTATAATGAATTTCTTCCTACAGTATTGAGGAGGTTGCTTTCAGCTTCAATGGAGGAAAGGATTCAACAGTATGTTTTAATATTTGTTATCTTTTATTATCCATCATAAGCTATGGGCTCATTAATGATGACAGTGAGCTTTGGCATGCAGGTTTTGTTGCACATACTTAGGGCTGGTTATTTCTTGCATAAAGCAGGACAAAATAGTGTCAATGGGGATTTAAAAGATTTTCCAATTCGAACAATATATTTTGAGAGCCCTTGTGCATTTCCAGAAATAAACTCATTTACCTATGATACTGCCGCAACGTGAGTGAAACTTCTTCCTTTCTACTTTTTTTATGTTTAGTTTTATTTTGTCACTGCAGATTAGATAATATGCTGAAGTGATATTATCCTATCTTAATTTTTATTTTTTTTTTGTAATTTTCTAACTTGGAGACTTGTAGTCCTTTAAAGGTGGAACAATTAATGGTTTTTTTCTTGAGCAGATATGGGTTGCAAATTGACACCATTAGCTTAGATTTCAAATCTGGTTTGGAGGCTTTGCTAAAGGAAAAGCCAATTCGTGCTATCTTCCTTGGAGTTCGAATTGGAGACCCTACTGCGGTATCCTTATCTCTTAACCATGAGACAATTTTTTGTTGTAAATTACATATTCTTTGATCTCTTATTTATCCAAACCTCGACGTTGTTTTCTGCAAACTAGTTGAAAGCGAGATTTTATTTGAATGTGCTTGAGGCTATGTTAAAATTCACATTTAAAAGCAATACACAATATATGAACATCTTTTGTAAAACTGCACATGTATATAATCATTGATATATAGATGTTATAAAGGAAAAAGCTTACCTGCATACTCATTACTCAATCAGTTGCAATCTAACAAAGATAAAATGGCTTAAACCATTACAAGAACAATACTTATTATACCATAAAGTTGCACATGCATACTCGATTTAAACCAATTTTTGATTACCATGGTTTTACAAAAACGGGAATATTAACATATTCTATTCTTACATGCGTACTCCTACCTTACAGGTTGGTCAAGAACAATTCTCCCCAAGTTCACCTGGGTGGCCACCTTTCATGAGGGTGAATCCCATTTTAGATTGGTCATACAGGTTTGATTCTTTTTTCTTTGCAGCTTCTTCTTCATGCTTTTAATTAAATGAAGTTAAAACCTGTGCTTATGCTTGGTGCTTTTCTTTTATACTCTTACCTGAATGACCAACCAATATAACGGTCTGAAGGATTCTCTTGGAAAGACATTATTGGTTGGAGCCAACTTTGTTTTAAATGATTTCATTTTGTGATAAATTTCACACTTACACGGTGACTAGATCTAGTGTCAAGATCATCTCCATGTTATCCATGCTTTTGTCACACTCTCCATCCATGGCTCACATTGATCATGCCTTGTCTTTCATATGGCTGAACTTAGCACAGGCTTTTGTTGGGCTTGAATGGTTGCCTCATGCTCCTTGCTTCATTGCAATTCATTGGTTGCACCTCCTCGTTATTGTGCTTGATAAGCACAAGTACAACCTGGGCTAAAATTACTATCTGCATCTGTTTTATAAAGAAAAATAAAGGAAAAGTCATACAATTAATGAGTCCAAGAAATACAAAATAAAGAAACTAATAAAATATTTTTGTGAGCGAGAATATCTTCTTTTGTCATGCTCCTAGTTATCCTGCACGGAATGCTGTGTTATTGTTTTTTTTTTTTTTTTTTTTTTTTTTTTAATCTCCATTCATGTACTCATCACAGGGTCTGCTGTCACATATTTTGTAGTGTTGGATGTAATGTTTATTTTCCATTAAACGTTAGTACTAGAGACAAAAAATCCTGTTTATTAGTTGTGTGAGCAGTAGCACTAATAGATGCACTGCCTCATTACCAAATTTATTTATTCTTTTGGCACATTTTTTCCTCGCTTATGTATCTAAACTCTCCCCTTCTGAATACATCCATATCAGTTTTGTCCTTAGTACAACATCTCTTAGATTTATAGCCTTTTGGAAATACACATACTTTCATATTTGGTTAGCCATGTAGATGAATAGTTAGAGAAAACTAGAAAGCCTCTTGTAAAAGCTGAAGGTAGCTGTTAAAAGCAAAAAAAAATTTACTCTAATTTTTTTTGAAAATTTAGTACCCATTTACTTTTGTTTTCATTTTCTATTTTCACTTTTTAATTACAAAACGACCACCTTGTTTTCAATTTATTCTCTATTTTCATAGATTTGTAGAAGCTAACAAGACTAAAATAGGTTTTGTCAATGTTTCATGTGTAAAAGTTGGTAATAAATTGAAAACAAGGTGACAATTTTGTACATAAAAGGTTAAAACAGAAGAAGAAAACATGAAACAAACACCCAAGTAAACAGACCCTTATTTTCTTGATATAGCTCAATGACATTGTTTGATCCTTGTAATCAATCCCATCTAATGGGACAATAATTGGTTGTTGTTATACTTTATAACTTGAAATATAATTTTCTTTTTGCTTTAATCCAAATTTTTCTAAGGGCAATTTTCTCAGCAGGTAGCTAAATAACTTGGACATCATTTGGTTTCCTTCCCTCTATTGACATATTAATTTAATAGCACTATACTTGGAGAATGTATTGTTTGTTTTTTTCCATGATCATTTATGTTGGTGTTTTTGGAATGTGAAAATGTTAATTGCTTCATTTACTTATGGTGCTATATTTCTATACAGAGATGTGTGGGCCTTCCTTTTAACTTGCAAGGTGAACTATTGCAGCCTATATGATCAAGGGTAATACTCAATAAATTTGATGAACCTTATTGTTGGATTTTATTATGTCTACCTGCTACATTTTTCTTTTTTGTTTAACATTTTCCTCAAAATAAGGGACAATGGGAAAATAATTTGATGAATATCTGATAAATATTCTTTTTCATCATTTTTGAACTATTTAAAAGGCTTCACTAATTAACCTCACAGAGACATTCTATTGCTGAATTCAATAATTGGTCCGTCATGGTTCACATTAAGTTGTAGTTGTTTGTGATTATTCAGGGAATTTAGGTGTGCAATTTTTTTCTTTATTATTTGTGCAGTTATACTTCAATTGGGAGTATACACGACACAGTTCCCAACTCATTATTGTGCGTTAGCAATTCTTCCCACAAATTCAAACCTGCATATTTACTTGCTGATGGAAGATTAGAGAGAGCTGGGAGGGCTAAAAGGCCATCTCTTACTGGTGGACAATTTCCTGTGGATAGCAATGGTTTGACTAGCCTGGATTCACATAAAAATAGCATGCTCACAGCATCAATCATTGCTGTGGGAGATGAGATTCTGTAAGTACCTCGATATCACTTGGATAATTGGATTTTGTGGAATATATTGGAAACTCTATCTTGTATGAACTTGTATGCCCTGCTTTATAATTTTCCATTGGGAGATTTCTTAGTTCTATCAGACTATTTAGCCCGTTTTCAAGCTTTGGTGAATGGATTTGCAAGCGTTTAACCAACTCTTGAATCTCTTGATTGTGTGCTCGATGATCTGTTGTCGTCTTGCTGAGCTTTCTATATCCTGAAATAGAAGCTCTTCTATTAAACATGGACAAACAGTATTCTTTCTCTTTATGGGAAGAAAGTAAACGACACCTCAGAAATTAATTTCAAATTTTCAATGATCATTTGGGGAAAGAAAGGATTAAATAAATTTATGCTGTGTAGTGAATTTTCTTATGATCCTTTAACTGTATTGGTGATGTTCTCTTTTTCTTTACTCTGTTCCATAGCTCAGGTTTGGCATTGTTGAGGATCAGTTGGGCCCTTATTTGTGTAGGAAGCTGCATTCCATTGGTTGGTCTGTGTTTAAACTTTCTGTCGTGCATAACAATGTGAGTTCATTTCTGCAGAAGTCCTACATATGTTTGTATGAATTGTTCTTTGCAGACATCAGCACTTAAAGGTGTTATTATGAGTCTGTTGATAATGACCCACATGCAAACTCTAAGTCAGGCATTCTTCACCTAATGTTATAATTTCATGGTTTGTGACTTGTGTCTTCTGTACCAGATAGATTCTGTAGCTGAAGAAGTTGAGCGACAAAAATCTAAAAGTGATATGGTACAATACGCACACTTAGAAAGTTATATGCTCGAATTTCTTGATGATAAATGATGATGCATGCAGCATATTTACCCGTCCTACATGCTGTAGGTATTTATATATGGAGGTGTAGGTCCACTGCATTCAGATGTTACCATAGCAGGCATTGCAAAAGCTTTTGGTGTCCGTTTGGTGCGTTACTTAAATTTGAGGCCACTATAATCATTCCCTAAATATGTCATGTGCATCAATATCTATTAGAGTTGTTAATACTTCTTTTGGTAGAAGTAGTAGAAACTGCACATCATACTGCTGTAAACAGGATTCGGCTATGGGTTCTGTTATTTGTAATTGTCATTGTATCAGTAAATGAGCAAATAATAACACAATCAGTTCAGATTGCATCTCAATTTCTTTGTTATCATTATTTCAAATATTTCTCATCTTCCCGGAGTTTTTATATCATTGTCAATTGATGTTTGCTTTTATGTAGGCTCCTGATGAAGAATTTGAAGAGTATCTCAGGCATATCATTGGTGACCAGTGCACTGGTGACCGGAATGAGGTATGAGACTAATCCTCATTTTGGAAACCGAGACAGTTAGTCCCCACAAGTTCTTTGTTATTGGCTCAAATGCTACTTTGAGCAGCTCCCTCAACCACTGGTTAATTATTACTTACCAAAATAAGCTAATTATGTATCACAGTTTTAAGCTTTTAATTATAATTTGTGTCGGTCTGGTGGAATTAAATGCTTGTTTGATCTCAGTTGTCTGGTACATGGGAGGAGAGAGTGAGAAATACTGTGTTTTTTAATATAGCTGTACCATAGGTTAGGAATGTTCCCAACAATTGTTTCTTTGGTAGGAACATTTGAACCGTGACTTAATTAGTATGATTTGCATGCCCATGCGTATACAAATGCCAAGATCATTACTTTTTAAGAAGGTCTAATTCTTAACGATGCCTCAGCCTATATCAAGTCTCTCAGGGCTGTTCACAGTTTCAGGCATGTTTTTTAGAAACTCCTTTATTGTGATTTGCTTTATATGAGTGGGGTGGGAGGAAGCAATGAGAAATACACTAAAAGGATCTAAAGGTATAACATGTATATTTCGACTGCTATATTTCCAACAGGACATCAATCTGCTTTTCATGTTGCGCATATTATACTGCCGTGATGCTTTTAGTATGTAGTTCATTCATAATGATTTTTCCTTGCCTTTCACCTTTCAGATGGCTCAATTGCCTGAGGGCATAACTGAATTATGGCATCACGACAAACTGTCTGTGCCCTTGGTATGTTTTCAGAAGATCAGTAATGAAAATTGTTCCTTATATGCCATTCACCAGAAGTTTACTTTCACATTAAGGAGGAATTGAAGGAAAACTTTTTGTACTTCCATTAATTGTGACCACCTCCTATATTGTATATGATGAAAATGTTGAAGTAATACTGGTCAATTGTTAGAGATAATTAATGTTTTTTGCAGATCAAGTGCCAAAATGTAATAATTCTCAGTGCCACAAATGTTTCGGAGCTGGAAAAGCAGTGGGACTGTTGGATTGAATTAGCAAAATCTAGTGACCTACTAGCATTGCTGGAACCATATGTATCAAAGGACGTAGCAACCAACCTGACAGATGTATGTACTCAGTACTAACTTTCATACATAATGATGCATCCGCATGATTTCATTCCCTTGTGCTTTGAAGATTATTTGGAGTTTTGTTTTTTTGTTCGATGTGTTGGACACAATTACTACCTTCGTTTATATTTCAGTTGTAGCATGTGCTCTTCAGTCTTTTTCTATGCTGTGAGACTCGTCATTATATGTGCGATCCTTTTTTTACTTTTTGTCACTTCTGATTGGCCTATGTAAATGCAAGTACGTAGCATTTGATTTTGCTTCCTTGTAATGAAAAGATCAGAGCTGCAATGGACGTGTACTCAAATATCATTGATGAAATTCTTAAATAATGGCAGCATGATGAGACAATTTATTCTGATGAGAGTATGCAGCATCCGTATGCTGTGTTTATCTTGTTTCTCTGCAATTTTTCTTTCCCCTGAGCTCATCTGATTTTACTTTGGGACATCTAAACTGCAGGTTGAAATTGCTCAACCTCTGTCAAAGCTTTGCCTTGAATTTCCTGACCTTTATATTGGTATGAAGCTTATAAGTTGTTGCGACGTTTACCAGTATATGACTCATTATCCATCTATATATATATTTTTATTTTCTTCTTTGTAACATTTAGGTTGTTACCGCAAAGCCAGATATGGATCTGTTATTGTGAGCTTCAAAGGAAAGGTAGAATGAAACTTCCCTATCCTAGTATCTGTTTTAAGAAAACAAGTTTGCCTGTATATTTACCTGTTCTAATTTTATTACAGGACCTAGCACGCATTGATTCAGCTATAAAAGCTTTGCACAAGAAGTTTCAACCTGGTGCATTCATTGAGATGAACTAGGTTGATGTTGTAAATGCTATGGTTCATTTCTTTTGGATGCCAACAGAATGAAAACCTATCATGGGCTGGAATCTTATCATTCTGATGCATTGGGATAAAGATGGAGCAGCGGGAAGAAAATCAAGGGTGCTGCTGTATTGGTAGAAGAAAGAACAATGGTACAAGAAAATCAATTCTATTGCCATTCACAGCACTTTTTAACTACTTCATGGGGGCATGGACAACCAATTGATTATTGTAGAATTATTATTTGATTATCTCAACTTAAAGCACCAGCTTTTACAAATATAAAGCTTTCTTCATTGAAAATCCAGTAATTAAACCTTTAAATTAGCAGCACGAATTGCATATTCAGCTTTGGCTGCTATATACCTGATTTTTATGCTGATTCAACTATACTTTCTCTATAGTTAGCAAGAAGTAAGTCATCTGGTGTATGAACTATTTTGCTAATTTTTTTAACCATTCAACCGAGGCATAATTTGCGCAATGTAACAACTTATATTTATTGAGAAAGTCACCATACACCATTCCTTTTTTCTTTTTTTTTTTTTTAACTTTTTTTGTGTGCAAGTAGACACCTCACCAATTCTAGCGTTGTTCAAGAGTTAAGGAATCGATTTAGATCCTCTCACTGTCAAGGAACATAATATCATTATATTTTGATAAACAAAAGTATGAACAGGATGAGTATTATAAGTGTAAATTACTTATTGGTAGTGACAGTTTCAAAGTCTAACTTTCTTTTGTTCATTTGGGGACTATTGGTAAACAAACCATTACGTGGTTAATAACCTTATAATTGTTTCGCTAATTTTCGTCACGTCTTTGAACTTCCATTCCAGAAGGCTTTTCTTAAGTCTGACACTTTTGATCACTTGAGTTGAGTCCGGATTTTTTTTTTTCTCTTTACAAATTACAAAATCAAAACACGAGAAGATTAGAAGTTACAATCTTTTGCAAACTATCCTTCACAAGTGATTAAAATTTTTCTACTTTGTCATGAATATTCTTATGATCTTTTATAAGAGTGATATGACATTTTTATGTAATTTTTTAAAAATTAGAACGTGTTTGAGAAAACATAATCAAATAATTGAGAATATTATTTTTCAAATCTGAATATAAAAAAAAAAAATCCTTATTTCAAATTTCTAGAAAATTAGTTGCTTCCCTTTTTCATACACCTCCTAAATACCAAAATTAACATATTGTTAAATTTCTTGACCAATAACTTCACTGTTTAAAATATAATGACGAGTTTGCGTGATGGTGAGATATAATAGATTTTGTTGGATTGGGAAAAGAAGCGACGATGGAGGGAAGCTCAAGCATGGTGAGCAACCAGCATGATAAGGCAAAGAAAGGGTTGGAAGGCAGTGCCTTAGACTTACCCATCAACCGTTATGCCAATTTCAAAAGCGCTACAAGCGACGACGACTTCACCGATGTTCTCGCACACATCAAATCTTCCAAACTCCCCG
>Ga0209489_100825_pt1 | contig 61858 bp, 30 predicted proteins | sample SiratrowhiteBW_FD_187527 | JGI IMG/M metagenome (GOLD analysis project Ga0209489, IMG submission 187527) | Root nodule microbial communities of legume samples collected from California, USA - Siratro white BW (SPAdes) (version 2) | ecosystem: Host-associated > Plants > Roots > Nodule | place... | reverse complement strand
AAAAAAAATATATATATATATATATATATATATATATATAATTTCAAAACAATACATGTCAATTATACTCATCGGAAAGATATTTACTGGACCGATCATTCAATCTAACTCAAAATATATTAAATTAAGTTTTTTCTTTCAACAAAGTAAAATCAAAACCTAATCTAATCAAAATTGACTCAATTTCCCATGGATTGAACAATGAATTATGTGTGTTGAATCTAAAAGTCAACCTTCACCAGAGTTATTATAAAAATATATTTATTATTATTAATATTATTATTTATTTATTTATTTTAGTTTTGATGTTTCATTTATAGTTATAAATTTTTGTTTAATTTTATTTATAAAAATTATATAGTTTATTTTAAAAATATATTCCAAAATAGTTAAAGAAAAGTTTGAAAATTACATATTTTAATAAATTATTTTTTAGAATTTTCGACTTAATTAATTCAATTGAATCCAATCCGATCGAAGGGTGAGTTAGGTATAAAAACAAAAAAAAAAAACAAAAAACTCATCTTAATTTAATCCATTTTTTTTATTAAGTTGAATTAGGAATAAATATTAATAGTGAATTGAGAATGCAAAATCCGAGAGCCAAGGTGGAAGAAAATGATACAAAATAAACCAACGTATAACTCCCGGCATTGCATGCCATAAACTAGTAGAAAGCAGCATATTGTGTATTAATTAATTAGATTATGTGCTTCTCTATGCTTTAATATATTTATATTTTTTAGATTAAGATCCTTATATGTGGTCCTACCAAATGATCTTCAATTGTCTTGCACCATTGAAATTGTGGTAGTTTTGACCATCACTACTGAATCTGCCAGAAGGGTTTCCACTAAGTAAAGAGTGCAGAATGATTTGCACAGTACACACTCATTTTCAACTCCATTGCATTTATTGTTGGATCTATGAGCCCACCCTAAAATTAATAAACACACCTTATTAACTTTAACTATCTAAGTCGTGGTACAATACATTCTTTTTATTCCATCTTGTTTATTTTTCTTCTTTTCTTACTCTTCTTATAATTTCCTTTTCTTTCTTCAAAATTATTTCTCTTTCTCTTCTTCAATTCATCTCTCTAAAGATCTCCCTATAATTCCCTTTTTATTCGAAATAAAATCTTATATTATATATAATGACATGCCAAGGGGTAATTCTACTTTACTAGATTTTAGTTTTTAAAATTTTGATGCATTTCCAACCTTTTCTAGTTATTACTTAAAATACAATTAAATTTTAAATAAAAAAAATCCATCCTTTGATGAGTTGTTGTATGTTGAATCATGTATAGAGTTGAACTGAAACTAAAAGTAGATAGCTTAGTGTATGCATGCATGATTTTAGAAATTTGATAGGTAATTTTGTATATAGTTTTTTAATGTTATATAATTATGATGGGTTTGATTGAGCGTATTGGAATATAAAGTCACTTTACTTGAGTTTGAAACTTAGTAAGATGATTAAATTTAGTATTACTGATTTGATATATGTTTTGAATTGAGAATTTAATCTCAATGATATATTGAATTTTGAATGATCATTTTGAGCTAAAATGTGAAATTTGGACAACAGATATTTGTAATTGGACATTGGAAACTTGTAAAGAAAGTTTAAACTAATAGAACAGGTTTTTTCTTTTGTTTTGAAATATTGAGTTGGGAAATAAAGTTCTTTATTGTATATTTTCACTAAAAGGAGTTATTCTCGTTTATACAAATATGAAATAAAGAGTTTAGCTTTATCTATGTTGTTTTCTTACTTAAGCAAAAAATAATTTCTTTTATGGTATATTTTTCTCAAGTGAAATATTCTTATTCAAGTAAAAATGAGATAGACATTTTGAGTTTTTTTTTTTATATTGTTTTCTCACTTAAGCGATTTTGTTCTTGCTTGAGCGAGAACAATACAAAAATCAATCTCTTCTTCTAAAAATGAATCTCGCTCAAGCAATGTTATATTTCTTAAGCGAGATTGTGTTGCTCAAGCGACATTTTTAGATCTTAATTTATTGTTTAGTTTAGTTATTCAAGGTACGTTGTGATGTTATACGTTGAAATGTGGTTATATTGATTTAAGTGTTATTGGAATGTTTATCAATGATGAATACATAATATGAATTAAGGTTACAAACTTAGAAAATAATCGATTATTACATATTTTAATCGATTATTCCAAATAGTTATAATTGGAAAAGAGTTTTAGCTCTAGGATAATCAATTACATAGGAGTTTAATCGATTATTACAAAATGAAATATTTTCTCAAAATTATGTATACTCTAAAATAGTCTATTAACTCATTTCTTAATTGATTATTAGTATTCTGTTGTGATATTTTTCATATTTTCTTTCTAGCAATGATATATAACATGTTTGTATTGGTTTATCCTTTTTATAATTCCCTAAGGGAAGATGTCTGCATGTTGGCACGTTGGTTGGAAAATTATGCACTTACTTTTTTCAATAAAATTAAATTTCTTAAATTTTCTTTAGTCTTCTAATCTTGGTTTCTTTACTTTTTTGGTTTTTCCTGTATCTTAAGACGGGGGCATGGATCAAGGGGGAGCATAAAGCAAGGGGGAGTTCCTTGTTATGTCTTTATGCCTTGTGTGATGTGAAGACTCCAATGCAACCTTTTTGGCATCATCTCCAATATACAAGTCTGGAACATGCATCAAATGTGGGTCACACAAAAAAGGGGAAGATAGTGGGTCTTGAAGAAAACCTCAAGTCTCAAGTGATGAATTTTTGATGATGAAGATTGAAGATGAAGTTGTTGTAGATGCTTTAGAGTGTTTTGGCTTTTATTGTAACTGTTGTTTGAGTCTTTTACACAAAGATATTCACAAGATCAGCACACGATCATTCTAAAATGACGACTTAAAATCCGAGAAAAAATGTTTTAAAAGAAATTAAGAACAATGTAATTGATTACGTTTTATTAATCAATTAAATTGTTCCTAATGAGGTTTAGAACAAATTAATCAATCATCTGCTATTTAATTGATTAAAACAGACAGTTGATCAGAAATCTAATTTGAATGATTTAATCTATTAAAACTTATCTTAATTTATTAAAATAGAAAACGTTTTCTAAGCATAATTGATTAATAACTTATATAATTAATTAAAAGTGTTAGTCTTCGTGTTTAATCTCTGATATTGAAACTCTAAAAATAGAGTACATGACTTAACATTTTCAGATAATACCTTTACGATCAAAAGCAATATATTATGAGTTTTTCAAAGATTTTCTCATACTCATTGGTGCTCTCAAGATTTTCAAAGGTTGTGCAATTGTTGATTCTTATGAAGCTTTTGCTGTGAATATATGATAATATTTTTTTTGTATTTTCTTTGCTATTGTAATTGGATTATTCTAATTATTCTAGTGGTTTAATTCTCACAAACTCCACATTTCAACTGAACTTGAAGATCTCTGAAGGAAGAACTTCACAATTCAACCTCATCCACGATCCATTCCCCACCATTATCACATGCAATGCTTTGACCTCAACTTACTAAATCATCACAATGCGTGTTCTCTGTGCTACTAAAGAAAATTGAATGGGTCTATGCACTTCCTAACCCACTCTCTCCTTTCCCCAATCTGCCACTCACTCCCTCGTGCTACCTCCTCAAAATGTGGTTGTCGCAATCACTATCAGCCACAACACTGAACCTCACATGTGCAGTACCGATGGCAAGAGCGAAAATCCTAAAGACCTGGAGATAAGTAATAGATCTCCCTTCTTCCCATTCTATAGTTTGGGTCTGGTTTGTTACCTTCACAACAACAAAATCACTAAACTTAGTAGCCTGCACTGCAAAAAAAACAAATAACATGAATGCCATACATAGAAAAATTCTAACAAAAAACACAAACACACACCCATAATCGATTATGATAATCGATTTTCCTAAGCATAATAGATTACGGTAATTGATTATCCTAAGCATAATCAATTACTGTAATCGGTTATCACCACACATGCACCCATAATTGATTAAGGTAATCAATTATATGCATATTTCACACAGATAATCGATTACGCATAGTCCAACACTGCATTCCTTCCAATTAAATGTCATGCACCATGCTTTCATGAAACACTACCTCTACGTCAACAACCAACCAACGAAGCACCACGCCCCACCTGCAACTTCACTCCAATGAGCCACACCTTCACTCAACTACACACCAACTTCACTAGTGCAAACAAAGCAACTTCACCAGCAGAGCACCTTTAATGCCTCAAATGTCCATATTTATTGTCAATTTGAATTTGAATTTCAATTTTCATCGGAGTCTTATGGTCAAACGATTCTCTAGGCCTTCTATAGGAATCTCTGCATGAGTTAGCCTTTGCAGAATCTCTACATGGAATCCCTACAACATTGCATCCATGCACAGTTAGCATGGGCAACTTCATCTTTTGCTTCTTGCCACCTGTAAATACCCTTCCATCCTTATTAATATTCATTGTATAAGAAGATGCATCTCCTGCAAATCATCTCCTCCAAATTCACACAAATCACATGTGTCAAATGACTACAATCACTACAAATCCATTCTCTTTCTTCCTCATCTACAGTCCATTTACTAAACCAAACACTACATAAATGAGAAAATTTGAAAACTAACCTCTAAAGGATGAAATCTGTGCAAATGATTAATGAAATCGCAAAACCAAAACCAAATTTGTGTAAATCAATCTGAACCATTGTGGAAATCTATAATGGAGACAAAAACCCACAAAAATGACAAAATGAAAACCTAGAGCTTAAAACCACAAAAAACAGGAGTAAATGAGAAAACAAAGAAGGAAAAGAAAACAAAAACAAAACCTCTAGCTTTGCGACCCAAAACAAGAACAGTGGCAGTCAGTGGTGAAGGGGGAGACGATGAAAGAACTGAGCGAAGAGAATGACAGTGAGGGGAGAGACCAAAAACGGAGTTGAGAGGGATCAGGAGAGATATGAAACAAAGTTGGGTGAAAAGACGAAAGGGGGTGAGCAGAAAGTGAACTACAAAGAAGAAAGCGAGTGAGCAGATAGTGAGACAAAAGAGTAAAATGAAACCTGCTTTACTAAACCTTTACCGTCGACTAAGCCGATACAAAACTCCAACCACTATGTATCAATCAAGTCGACGCAAATAAATTTATCAATTTAAGCACCGGTCAGACTGACACTCTTAATAATCAGACAAATTTAAGTTAAAAATTTAAACATTTTTTCCTTTTATTATACCTTATGTATTTCTTTTTCATATATTATTATATTATTTTTTATTTCATATAAACAAATTTATTCTTTAGAAAACTAAAATAAAGATTAATTCTTTAAGAAAATAAAATAAAAGATTAATTCTATAAATATGATAACAATAAAGCATATGTTGCTATAGTTAATTTTTGTGTAATATGAAATATAGTCCCAAAATTTAACACAACTAATATATACAGCCAAACTATTTATCAATTATATTATTGATCATTACTTACAAAAAATATAATAACAAAAAACATACAACTTATTATTAGTCATATTTACTTTTTACATTTTGTCTTTAATTTCTTAAGTTTGTTTTCTAACATTATAACTTCAAAACCTATTTATTCTGTAACACCCCAAAAATAACATGCATAAAGCTAACATGCTCACATTCTACTAATTATAATTATGATTCATCAACATAGAATAATCCTTTAAACTAAAGTACTTCAAAATTTGACCTTCAGAATTCTACTAACATACAATTACAAAATATCTCCAAATTGTTTTTTTTTTCAAATTTAGCTTATGCCTAAAAGCACCACTCATTCCAAATGATCCTCCACAGATCCATCTGCAACACCATATGCTCCCGTGTCAAAAACACGATCATTGCAGACAAATATCAAAACACAAGTACAACAAAACAAAGGGTAAGTTAACCAAATTTTTAATAATACTGAGTATTTCAATTCAAACATAAAGATTAACACCACTCAAGTCTTTCATTCAGTTACATGCACCATCACAATATAAGACACTGACACACTACAAACTTGACTCTACTTCTTGAAGACTCGTGCATTGTATAGACCTCGAGATATGCACATGTCATACGATGTGAACCCACACAACCTCCATACAAATGAATCATTAATCATGTATGACAGGGTTAGTCCCCCTGAGACTTTCCTGACCAGCTATATTTCAAGCTACAGTCACCCAGTTCAGACCTCCTTCGACTCTCACCACCTAGTAATAATCGTCTATTTGATTCATACTACTAGTAGAGTCAGGATATCAATCGTTCACCCGATCCTTAGACAATGCACTTCCTAACTGACCCAGACACGAGTGTTTTCTTTCCTAAAAACATTATGCCTAGGCCTTAACTTCATCAATACTCTATCAATATCATATCCTAACATAAATCTATACTCATGTATTCACTCACTTTTCAATTTCAATCTCAACTTCAAATCTCAAGATTTATTGAAATCACTAAACCATCAATATTTTTAAATTTAAATTATCAATTAATCTATTTTATTAAATACATACATTGCATTACTAAAGAATCAAACAATCAAAACAGAAAACAAAAAAATTTTTTTTTTTTGGGTTTAGCTTGGGCGAAAATCTAGCTTGAGCGAGAATTCCCTCGCTTGAGCGAAAATTATCTCGCTTGGGCGAAAATACTCCAGAGAGCACACTTGCTCCAAGGTCATTTTCGCCTTAGCGACATTATCCTCGCCTGAGCGAAGTTGTCATATCGCTTGGGCGAAGTCCAGAGAGCATACTTGCTCCTCAAAACCATTCTCGCTTCAGAAATTGTGCAGAAAACAGCAACTTCTACTGCCTCAAAGCTAACATGCATGCCTCAGATGATTAAAATAATAAGAATCAACACGCTTATACAATAAATGGTCTACCCCAAAACAGAATACCAACTCAACATATCAACCTCCCATCAAGTTCACACAACTATCTCATACATGCAACATTCAATTCAACCTTAATCCAACATTTCAGACCTGCAGGAAACTTTACAAGATACAAATTGTACAACTACTACAATCATTAACTTCTCTATTCAAGACTTAAATTTGTAAACCAAACAAGCACAGACTTCAGGTTAGCTTCCCTTACCTGAATTGCAGTTGAAATTCTCTATAACAATCCCAATAGCCTAAGGTTCTCAAGAACTCGATTCTGCATCGAAGGACCTCTGATCAACGATCAGACTGACAGACTAGGAAGCTGAGCTCACAGAGACACTATTTGATGGCTCAGAGGCCACATGCAAGCTCAATAAGCAGAGGAAAGTGAAAACCTAAAACTGACTCTAAGGGAAGGGGTAGAAAACGAACTTACTCTATTGGAGATTCGGATCGGGTAGACTTGCTCTGTTCTCCGCCACAAGTCCAACGGTGGACTCCGCTCGAGAAACTGATGGAAGACAGACACAAAATCTTAAAGAGAAGTTAGAGAAAAGGGAGGTCAGATATTTTAGAGAGATGGTGGCTCAAATGGGAATGAGACTTGATTACTAACTTTTCCTATAAATACGTGTTTTCAATTTAATAATATAATAATCAGATGCTCATTCCACTTTTACAACTTCTACTCAGATGCCAGATTTTCTAGGTTGTTACATATTCAATTTAAAAACTAAGACTTCACATTATGTGAAATTATTCATTCATATTTTATGACTTTGGAATATATTTATTATGCCAAAGAAAAATGTTATGCAAATGTCTATTACTCTTGTAAGTAGCACTTCATTAAATCATGTACATTAAACTAATAATATGATATCAATTTGTGTGACAAATTATCCAAATCTCATAAGTTTTAATTACATACTTTATTTTTAACAAGAAAATGTGTTTATTTTTTACAATGTGATTATTTTGAGGATTTCTATGGTTTTACCCAAAACAACATATCTTTACTTTAATACTTATAAATTTTAAAAAATTAGAGGTGATCATTATCATAATTATGATAATATGAGCTATATTCAAACATACCACAATGTGTTTCAAAGTTGGGTTTTGAAAAAAAAAAAAAAAAAGACATGACAACTTTTTAATTTCTAATAAATATACTGTGATTTAACATTTTCTTAAAATGAAATAAAGTAAACCTAATTACTAAACTTATGTTTATTTTTATCAACGTTACACAATTCTCTTTATTTCATTTTTTAAGTTTTACTCCAAAACACAATCTTAGTAATATCCAGTATTAATTTAATTTCTTCATAATTTATGAATACTAAAAGTAGTATTAAAAAAACAATTTAAGTAATATTTACAGAAACTAAAAATATATTTTAAATTTGTATTATATGGACTAAAAATTGATTATTGTAAATAGAAACTCTAAATCATTACTAGTCATATTTATTTTCTTCTTATCACATATTGTTGGTATTATTCTCTAACATTTACAGATTTTTTTTATAAATAAGATAAAATAAAATTGCAATTTTCAAATCCATAAGCATTTATTTTGTAGTAAAAAGTTGTCATAAAATACTTTGAATTACTTTTTTTTCGTGACTATTTAACTATATGGGTAGTATGGCTAATTTTCATAAATCATATTTTTGATATAAAAAAAAAGTTTTCTTAACTATGTTAACTATATGGCTAGTATGATTAATTTTTATAAATTATATCTTCAACACAAAGCATGAATCCAATAACATACGTTAACTATGTGGTACTATAACCAATATTTACATTAATGTAAGGTATTCATACAATTATATGTACCTAGTTCACATTAAAACATATTGCATAAAACAAATGAAGTAGAACATTCATTTAACATGTTGCTACATACAAAACCTTAAACCATACACTATATACCTTAAATCCCATATCTTATACACTAAAATTTTGAATATCACAGTACAATCAAATTTTAAGTTTAAATAAGATTTTTAAAAAAATATCCAGAGATACTTATAGTTCATCACACTTAATTAGTCTATAGGCAAGATATTATCTTTACTTTTTATATATTATATCATAAAAACTGCTACTTACACAATATCTCAAAAACATGACATAGTGTGTCAATAATAATTTTGATTTTATATTAATACTTCATTGTGTATTTAATTACAATCTTCTCTTTATATATTATTTTAAGGATCCTCTAAAATCATAATTATTGATTGATATTTTATGTTTTAAATATGATAAAAACATGTTTATTTAATTTTTTAATATTAAAAATATTGCAAACTTTTTTTAGCTCACCCATTTTTATTTATTTTAAACTACATTTTTAACCAATTATTTTCTTTACAGAATTATTTTTATCTCATTTTTTATTGTTTTTCAATTTCTTTTCCTTCTCATTTTTATAATACATCAAGAGTTCTTATTTAATTATATAAAAAATACTCACAACATTCCTTAAATTCAGTTTTAATACTTATCATCAAATTTTTATTTTTCTATTTTTGTTATTATCAAATTAATAATTAAATAATCATAATTACTTTTTTCTGCCTATTCTTTGTTTACTAATTATTTTTATCGTATTATTCATTTTTCCTAACATTGTTATATTTTTCTTCTTTATAATTTTTAATTAAAAAATACTCAACAAATGTTAACATATATTATTAAATTTTCCTTTTCAAATGTTCTAATAATCAATTTAATAATTATATATTTATAATTAGTTTATAATTTATTATTTTCTTTACAAAATTATATCTATCTCATTTTTTTCAATATGTTTACATTTTTTTTCATTTTAATATTAATAGTTCTCATTTAAGATTTTATACTCAATTTTTTCAATTCAATTTTAACTAGAAAATTTATATATTTTTTTATTGTTAAATTTACTTTTTAAAAAGTAATTATCACTAATAATTAAATATCTTTTTCATTTTAATTTATTATTTTCGTTACTAAAAGGATGAGGCTCAATATATTCTTAAACCTATAAACCCAATACGCGTTGGCTAAACTAACGTTTTCTTTTGTTTATTTAATTAAAAGAACTGTTCTGGGTCATTCACTTTGATGTTTTTTTTTTTATTATGATGTGTCAATATATAGGCAATTGGTTCTGCACATACAAATTACTTCTTACACTAAATAAATAGTCACTTTTTTTCATATTAGTGCTGACTAAAGAAAAAATTGTTAACATTTCTTTTAAAAAAATTGTTATCAAATTTGTTAATATTTATAAAAAGAACTGTTATAAAAAATTATTATAAAAAAATTGTTAATATTTATAAAAGAAATTAATAAAAGATTATTTATAAAAAAAAGGTTGTTAACATAAATTTTTTATTAAAATATGAGAGATAAACGTATGAGAGAAGAAAAAATTATTAATACTTAAATTTTAAAAAAATTAAATATTAAAAATTTACTCAATACAGGAAACAAATTATATCGTACAGAAATAACTGTTCAATATATTATCTTTCTCATTTAATTAAAAGAATTTCCTTTTACGACGTTTTTCTTTTTGATTTTTTTTTTATATTTTTCTTACTTAGCCACTGATTCTTATGGGTTTGGTCAACTTTATTTTTCTGTCTCATCTTTTTATCAGTTTAAAATGGGTTTGAGTCACATTTTTTTCATCTACTGTTTAATCGATATTATCAGACAATTATTTACCTATTTTCTTGTAATGACATGTCTATTTTTATTAATAATAACAAAGTGTTTAATAAGTTTCTCTGATGTAATTACTTTTTTATTTTCTAAGCATAACATCATTACATAATAATTACATTAATGTACGGAGACAAATAATTTAAAAGAATATATTGTATTGTGGAATTAGAATATTTATATCTTTTTAATGACTCGAGGGAAATTTTTATTATGAGGTGAATGACGGTTAATGATATGATGGTTAATGATGTGTTTCTTCTCCTTTTTTAATACTAAAAGATTGATGAAAAAAAAAGTGTTACTTCCTTTAATCTATACATTGAAAAGAATTTTAAAAAATTATAAAATAAATTAAATCTTCATTTTATATTTCATTATTTTATAGTGGACAAGGTAGAAAAGCTTGAACTATTTAAAATTGTATAACACCCTAAAATAAGTATTTAAAAGATTTAGAAACATATCATTTCACTTTCCATAATATTTATATAACTTTTCAGATATATTACGTTCAAAATGAAAGAAATACATTACAATTAAAATTAAAGAAATATTTTTAAAACATATGAAAATATAAACACATTTGACCATTTCTTTATAGTATCAAAAATCGTATAACGGATAACACATGCATGATTTATTAAAAGTTACTTGTATAATAATTTAAGAATAATTATAATTTTGGGCATAGGTGAAAAAGTAGCAGGCTTAGTAACATAGCCTAATAGCAAATTTATAAATAGGAGAGAATTCTGTAAAGGTACAACTAATGCAACTTCATTCACTTTTTTTGTTTATTTTACCGACTTGAACGTTAGAGCTTGAACGTTAGAGCTTTTTTTTTCAGGTCTTCCCCTAACTGAATACCAAAGTCGAGAAGGACAACCGAATATCAAACCTCTGAGAGAAACCGAGTATAAATCAGAAGATAAGAAGAGCCAACCGAGAACAGCGTGCAACAAAAGACGAGCCAAAAAAGGAGAAGTCGGTCTCACATTACTCAATAACTATTGTTTTCAAGAACATTTTGGCGCCCACCGTGGAGTCGAGAATAATTTCAACAATCATGGTGAATACCCGAAGAGCAATCAGTAACAAACGAGACACCCATATCGCCGAGGAGAATCATGTTGAAGTCAATGCCATGTTAGCTCAAATGAAGAAAGAATTTGAAGACTTGAAGAGGAAAAATGAAGAAGAAGTCCAAAACCAAAAGCGAGAGAATCAGAGACTTAAGAAGAAGCTGGAGGAGAAACAACAATCCACTATACTAGTTCATGATGAGACTGATGAATCATAAAAAAACACTGGGAGCCATCGTGCATCACACAACAAACCTTCTGACAGTACTTCACCCAATACATCTCGACGTCATCCTTTTACCAATGAATTAATGAAGTCAACTCTCCCGCACAACTGGAAGAATCCTTCATTCGAGATGTATAATGGATCCACTGATCCTAAGGAGCACTTAGACATGTAAATCACACAAGTTGGTATGTATACGAATGACAATGTTATCCTTTGTCGAGTGTTCCATACTTCTTTAAAGGGAGTTGCATTAAATTGGTTTTCTAAGCTACCACCAAGTTCAATAGATTATTTTCAGACTCTTGCCTCCAAATTTGAAACATAGTTTTCTACCAACAGACCCCATCAATTGATATCTTTGGCATTGGTGAACGTACGACAGGAAAAGAAGGAGACGTTACGTGTGTTCATGGAGCGTTTTGGTAAAATGACTCTGAAGATCAAGAATTTGAGCCCAGAGGTGGCGTTACATCATCTGGTCATAACTTTAAAACCAGGACCTTTTTCTGGTAGTCTATGTAAAAACCCAGCTGCTAGCCTGGAGGAATTAAGGAGGAGAATCGCCAAGTATATGGTGTTAGAGGAGTTGAAAGATTTTAGAAAGCAAATTAAAGATGAGATGTCCCAAAAATTGATGATGATAATCGAGCTGATCGAAGTCAATTTACAAGGCCAAACTAAAGGCCTAAAAATATACTCAAAGACCCTCGATTTGAACGATACACGCCTTTGAATGTAGAACAATCTAGAATTCTTCAAGAAGCTCTCAATATCAACCTGCTACCGCTGCCAAAGAAGATTCCCTCTCCTCCGAATGTAGACCCTAACAAATATTGTAGATATCATGGCAACTATGGACATGTAACCAAGGAATGTGTGGCTTTAAAAAACAAAATAGAAAAGCTCAGTAGAGCTGGACATCTCAAGCAGTTTATGCGAAGACAACTTGAGAGGCGAGACTGAGACCAAGATGATAGATATAGAAATCCAGAGAAGAGGAAGAGAAATCAAGATGAGGGTAATTTTCAAAATGTTTATTTTCCACAAAAGTGAAGATAAAATCAAACAAAAATATTTTTTTTCATTTTTAGGGGGCCCGACAAGGTTTAACCTTGTTCCTACGTATTTCTATCAGGAATGAAAAATCAGGGTTACGTAGTTCTTTAAGAAAATTTGATTGTTGAGGTGTTTAATATTTTTTTTAGTTTTGAAAGTTTTCTATATTTCTATTATTTTTATAAAACTTCATTTTGGATATCGGTAGACGCGTACAGCCTCTTTAATAATCCAAAAGAAATTAAAAATCTTTCAAATTAAATCCCATGACACGGAGGATCATTTAAGAATTCAAAATTTATTTAAATATCGAAAATGAAATTAAAAACTTTTAAATTAAATCCCATGACACGGACGACCATTCAGGAATTCAAAATTTATTTAAAAATTCAAAAGAAATTAAAATCTTTTAAATTAAATTCTATGACGCGGACGACCATTTAAGAATTCATTCAAAATTTATTTTTATTAATTTATTTATTGTTATTATTTTTAAAAGAAAAACCTCACATGACACGTACGGTCATTTGGAGATAAAAAAATTTTATTAATTTTTTATAAAACATATATTTAAAAAAAGAAGTAAAACCCAATCAAAAAGAGCCTAAATCTCTAGACGGTGAAAGTAAAGATATTGGGAGTGCAAATAAATATCCGTTGGGTCAAAGCCCAATACTACTAAAACTGCCCACACTTTCATTTTATTATTACTTTTTATTCCAAACAGTGTCATACTGAAAGCACAATGGGCCACGGCCCAAACTCTATTCACATCAGCCCCTATCTCGCATTTTATTTTTTCAATTCATCACTTTAACCTAAATTAGATTAGGGTTGGAGAAGAAGGCATCAGCGTAGGAGGGTGAAGTGGTGACGACAACGACAAGGAACCTGTGATAGTGGTAGGTTTCCGATAGTAGCCGATTGAAGATTGGTGGTTTCAGTGGTGAGGTTTGGTGACGTGGTGGTTGAGGAGGTGCGTGGTGGCGTGACGCCATGAAGGTGCGGTGGAGGATGTTGGATACATTAATTTTGTGGACATGCATAAATTATAATAATTGATTCAAATTAATCTATATATACCAAAGTATTATTATTAATTGTGGGATGTGAATATTATTTATATATAATATGGACAAGCTGATAATAGGTGGGTTGAGTCCTATCTTAATTATATATAGAAGGGTCCCTACGGTTAACCATATGTTGGTTTTTCTCTACCCTATTAAAGAGAAAAATAGAGCAGTTTTATGTACGCTGCCTGACACTTTGGTTTAACACTTTTCTCTAATCAATTACAATGGCATCATCATCTTCAGTTTCTGGTAAGTATTGGATTTAATATTATATGTATAATTGTACTTGGCATGCATCAATTGGACTGAATATAATAAATATTCAAGAATAAATCTTACAATTGGTATCAGAACCAGATTTTCAGACCTTTTGTTGTTGTGAAGTACGTCATTGCTTTTTGGAACTTCTTTGCTTGATTTGGATTCTCCTTTAGAGTTAATTTAATTGTGAAATTGATTGAGGGGTTCTTGTTATATGATCCTTTTCAAACAAATGGAACCCTTAATTAGTTAATTTGATGAGGAATTGAAGTGATATGCATTTTGTACTCATGAACCCTAAACTTAGAAATTCAAAATCAAATCCTTTCATGAGACAATTATGATCTCATACCATAGGGCTTTTGAAGAGGATAAGAATCCGAACTTAACCCACTTGGCATCGTTAATTTTGGTTGAGAATTGAGGGAGATGCCATGAGAGGGTTGAATCTCGTTCTTCGATTTCAGCCATGCATATGCATTTAGGTTCCTTAATCAAACTGAATGGAACTAACTCTGAGGAATGGATGGAATCGGTAAAATTGTTCTTAGTTATCTCGTGTGTTGATTCTGCTCTCACTGAGGATGAGCCTCCTGTACCTATTGCCACATCTTCTGCTGAGGAGAAGACAAAATATGACAGATGGATCCATTCTAACAAAATTTGTCTGATGACTATGAAGCACAGCATGGAGAAGACTATCAAGGACAATATTCTTGAAGCTTCTAATGTTAAGAAATTCTTGGTAGATGTGGGAAACAAATTCAAGAAATTTGATAAGACTGAGAAGTCTACCTATCTGAGTTTGTTGACCAAGACAAAATATGATGGTGTTGGTGGTGTTCGTGAGCATGCAATGAAACTCATTAACTGGTACCACAAGCTCAAGTCTATGAAGGTTGTTTTGGGGGAGGATTTCTAAATATGGCAGATTCTAGATTCTCTTCCTTCTGAATTTGATATGCTGAGGACTTCATATAACGCTCAGAAAGAGGAATGGACAGTAGATGAATTAATCTCTATTCTGACTTAGGAGGAAAAGACTATGAAAAAGGGTAAAGGTCATGTGGTTCAGCATGTCTCTCACAGGAATGCTAAAAAGAAAAAGAAGAAGGATTTCTGGAAAGGGAAAAATGCTAAAGTATCATTCAAGAAGAGTGGGTTTACTTATGTTCCTGAAACAGAGGAGTCGTCAGGAATGAAGCCCAAGTTTCAAGGAAAGTGCAAGTTTTGTGATATTTTTGGACATAAGCAAGCAGATTGCTTTAAGTTCAAAAACTGGCTAGAGAAAAAGAAGAAAGGTAACCACTGGCTCTAGTATGTTTTGAATCGAATCTTGTTGATGTCCCTTCTAATACTTGGTCGCTAGACATTGGTGCAACTATTCATGTTACAAACTCATTACAGGAACTCAAAACCAAGAGAAGGCCAAGTGATGGAGAGCTATCGATTACAGTTGGCAATGGTGTCAATGTTGGAGTGGAGAATATTGGAACTACAAGTTTAAAATTAAGTAGTGGATTTGACTTGACCTTAAGTGATGTTGTTTATGTACCTTCTATAAGAAGGAACTTAATTTCTGTTTCTGTTTTGGACAAATGTGGTTTTACATTTGTTTTTCAGAAATAATGAAGTCAAAATTTTCCGTAACTCAAGTTTGATTGGTTTTGGTGTATTGTCTAATGGTTTATATTTACTGAATCTTGATCCTAATTCTATTGTGCAACGCCAATCAGATGTTTGTAACGTTGTCGGAAATAAGCATGGAAGGGTAATTGAAAGCTCTTCCATGTTGTGGCATAAAAGGTTGGGTCACATCTCTAGAAAAATAATGGAGAGACTAATTAAGGAGAACATTCTCCATAGATTGGACTTCTATGATTTTGATAATTGTATTGACTGTATTAAGGGGAAACTTAGTGCAAAGACTAGGAAGACCAGTGGTTCCAGAAAGGAGGGAATTCTGCAATTGATTCACACAGATATTTGTGGACCTATTACTCCTATAGCTCTAGGAGGAAATAGGTACTTTATTACCTTAACCGATGACTTATCTTGATATGGTTGGATTTATCTATTGCATGAGAAGTCGAGTCTTTGGATTCTTTCAAGGAGTTTAAGGCTGCTGTTGAATTGAAGTTTGATACTCAAGTTAAGTGTATTCATTCTGATCGAGGTGGTGAATTCTATGGGAGATATGATGAAACAGGTAGGAATTCTGTACCTTTTGCTAGGTTTTTACAGGAATGCAGAATTGAAGTAATGTACATTATGCCTGGCACTCCGCAACAAAACGGTGTTGCTGAAAGGCGTAAACGTACACTTATGGAGATGGTAAGATGTATGTTGAGTCACTCCACTTTTCCAGATTTCTTATATGGAGAAGCCTTGAAGACTACTGCTTATATTTTGAATCATGTGCCAAGTAAATCTGTTCCGAAGACTCCTTACGAACTCTTAACAGGAAAAAGGCCTACCTTGAAGCATTTTCAAGTATGGGGTTGTAAAGTAGAAGTTAGACCATACAATTCAGAGATTAAGAAGCTTGATCCTAAGACTATTTATAGCTATTTTGTTGGATATAACATTGGATCTAGAGGGTGTCGATTATACTGTCCTAATCACACTACTAGAATTATTGAGTTAGACCGTGCAATCTATTTTGAAGAGGATTCAGGTGAAGATGTATCTATGCAACCCTGCACTGTAGAGTTCCGAGTAGAGCATGTTGATGTTCCCCTTCCTTTTGCACCAGCCATGGAATCAGTTCCATCTACCTTAATCCAAAATGATGTTGTTGAACCAATGGTTGATATTGATGTTGATCATGGTGTTGGTGAAGATGTCCCAAATCCAGATACTATTAAGCGTGAACCTAGGAGATCGGGAAGAATTTCCACATCTATTCAATCCACTAGGTTCAGGGATTACGTTGTGTATTTGCAAGAGCATGAGTTTAACTCTATAGAGAGCACTGATCCTATTTCTTTTCATGAAGCCACTTCTAACTCTAATCATTTTCATTGGATGGCTGCTATGGAGGATGACTTCGCTTCTATGAAGAAAAATGGTGTTTGGGACTTGGTAGTTTTGCCTGCTGGATGTAAAACTGTTGGTTGTAAATGGGTTTTTAAGACTAAGCGCAACGCCAACGGGGAGGAGGAAAGATATAAAGCCAGACTTGATGCAAAAGGCTACAACCAGAGAGAAGGCATAGACTTTAAAGAGACATTTTCTCCAGTCTCCACTAAGGATTCATTTCGTGTTGTGATGGCTCTTGTCGCACATTTAGATCTGGAGCTTCACCAGATGGATGTGAAGACTGCTTTTCTGAATAGAGATCTGTTTGAGGATGTATACATGGATCAACTTGATGGTTCTGTTGCGAGTGGTAAAAGACACATGGTTTGCAAACTGAGAAAATCAATATATGGGTTGAAACAGGCTTCGAGACAGTGGTATCTGAAGTTTGATAATGTTGTCACTTCTCTTAGTTTCAAGGAGAATGTTGTTGACCAATGCATATACTTGAAGGCTAGTGGGAGGAAATTTATTATTCTGGTATTGTATATTGATGATATTCTTCTAGCTAGCAACGATGTAGACTTTTTGTGTGATACTAAGCAAACGTTAACAGCTCATTTTTATATGAAAGATCTTGGTAATGCCTCTTTTGTTCTAGACATTAAGATACATCGTGATAGGACCCGTGGGATTCTTGGTTTATCTCAAAAGGGGTATATTGAGAGGGTTTTGGATAGATTTAACATGAAATCCTGCAGATCCTGTACCACACCTATTTAAAAGGGTGAAAAACTTTCTAAATCCCAGTGTCCTAAGGATGATGATGAGACTGCAAAAATGGAGAAAGTTCCTTTTGCTTCCACTGTAGACAGTTTCATGTATGCTCAAGTTTGCACTTGTCCAAACATTGATTTTGTTGTGAATGTGCTGGGTAGATACTTGAGCAACCCTGGTCTACCTCATTGGCAAGCTGCTAAGTGAGTCATGATATATCTGCAGGGTACCAAGGATTATATGCTGACTTTTAGAAGGTCTGATTGCCTTGAATTGACAGGATACTTTGATTCTGATTATAGTGGTTGTCCAGAGGATTTCAAGTCTACATCTGGGTGTATATTTATGTTGGCTGAAGGAGCCGTCTCTTGGAAAAGTGTTAAGCAGACACTTACAGCTACTTCAACCATGGAGGCAGAGTACGTACCGTGTTATGAGGCTACACGCCAAGCCATTTGGTTGAAGAACTTTATTATTGAGCTTGGTGTTTGGAGAGCATCTCTAGGCCACTTACTATATATTGCGACAACTCTGTTGTGGTATGTTTCTCTCGTAATAATAATACCACGAAAAGGTCAAAGCATTTTGACACAAAATTCATGTTTGTTAGAGAGAAGATCCATGAATTTCAAACACAAGTTGAGCATATTCCCATAGAGCTAATGATAGCAGACCCTCTAACTAAGGGATTAACTTTTAAGGCATTTGTTGAGCATGTAACCCGTATGGGTGTAATGAGGTTCTTTTGATATATTGTTTTATCTGATGTATTGGTTTAGTAGGAGTTTTCTTTTATAAATTTGTACTTCCTTTTTTTTAGACCTCATTTATTGTATTGTCGTATATATTGAAGTGTTTGACAATAATTATTTATTGTTGTGACACCAATTATCTTGTATTGCAATATTTTGGTTGTTGATTTGCGCAATTGGTGTTATGGTGTAATTTTGAGACATTTTGGACCCAGTCTCAAATTGTTATTGTAGTAAGATTGTTTTGATCTTATATAGCATCTGGGGCAGATGATTGGGACATGTGTATAAATATTTCACATTCATAAAGGTCATTGTGATGTACATGTTTTGTTTCTGTAAGATGTTATTACTCCTTTGAGTATGATTTTCTGCAGTGATGAGATACTTACTATTTTTTTGGACCTTGTGATTGAATATACTTTGGCATTTTGTTGTGGCCACATATTGTGAATTGATTTGGATAATTGATTGTTATTGTGATTTAATTTATGATGTCCAAGTGGGAGAATGTTGGATAAATTAATTTTGTGGACATGCATAAATTATAATAATTGATTCAGATTAATTTATATATACCAAAGAATTATTATTAATTATGGGATGTGAATATTATTTATATGTAATATGGATAGGCTGATAATAGGTGGGTTGAGTCCTATCTTAACTATATACAGAAGGGTCCCTACGCTTAAGCACATGTTGGTTTTTCTCTACCCTATTAAAGAGAAAAATAGAGTAGATTTATGTACGCTGCCTGACACTTTGGCTTAACACTTTTCTCTAATCAATTACAATGGCATCATCATCTTCAGTTCCAGGTAAGTATTGGATTTAATATTGTATGTATGATTGTACTTGGCATGCATCAATTTGACTGAATATAATAAATATTCAATTATTATTATTATTATTATTAAAGATGAAGTGTAGATAAACGTGGGATGAAACCATTTGAAAACGGTCATATTTTATTTTCATTTTATTTTTTTTATTATTATGAAATGGAGAACATGGGTGATTCTGAGCAGTTTTAAAATTGACTGATTCTCTCCTTTCTTTTATTATTATTATCTTTATTTTTTTGTGAGAAGTTGAGATTGAGTGGAAAGTTATGAAGAGTTTAGGGAATTCTTTTTTTTTTGTATTTTTTCTAATTCTTTTATTTTTTTTTAATTTTTCTTAAGGGAGATATTTTGGAATATTTCATTATCTATTCTTTCACTCATCTTTTATCTCTTGATCAATCTTGAACAATTTTGAACAGTTTTGAACACAGCATAGCTCACTTAACCAAATCATCAATTTTTTTATATTTTTTATTTTTATATTATTTTTTTAACCGCATGAAATCGGTTGTTAACAACTCTATTATCCGCCATGTGTTATATCAACCATGCTTTGAGAACGAGACATTCCAAGTAACCAAGATCCCAGAGTCATGTTGGATGCAGCCCATCATCAAGTATTTGATAGCGCAACCAGAAGATCCCATTCGGCTTGACAAACACTTAGCCAAAAAAGCTTCTCGCTTTGTTTTGCTTGGCTTTGATTTGTACAAACGTGGATACTCACTTCCACTTTTGAAGTGTATTTCTAAAAAACAAGTCGAGTATGTAATGAATGAAATTAATTATGACATATGTAGTTTTCACTCTAGACACCAAACTATGTCAACCCGAATTCTCAAGACAGGTTATTATTGGCCAATATTGAGAACCAACTATGCTGACTTTGTAAAACGCTATAAGAGTTGTTAAGAACATGGACCACTTATCTACATCCCATCTTCATAATTGAAAAACATTATTTCTCCATGGCCTTTTGCCATGTGGGGAACAGATATCATAGGGCCATTTCCTCCAACTTCTAGATACAAAAAATATATACTTGTGATTGTTGATTATTTCACTAAGTGGATTGAGGCAGAACCACTTCAAAGAATTACTTCACAACAAATCAAGAGTTTCGTGTGGAAAAATATATGCAGATTTGGTTTACCCTATGCCATAGCAATTGATAATGGCAAACAGTTCACTGATAGAAAGCTGAAAGAATTCTATGAAGAACTCGGTATCAAGCACTTGACTAGTTCTATTGAACACCCCAAACTAATGGGTAAGCAAAAGTTGCAAATAAAGTGATCATCAATAAAATGAAGAAGAGAGTTGGAAAAGCAAAGGGCAGATGGTTAACCTCACATATGGTATTGATGCCATGTTACCCATCAAAGTGGGTGAACAGACAATCAGAAGACGTTTAGAGGATATAGACATTAACAATGTCAACCTCAAAACCAAGCTTGACCTAATAGAAGAACTACGAGACAAGGCTTACCTGAGAGAGATGGTTTGTAAACAAATAACAGCGCGAAGATACAATGCTCGTCTAAGACTGAGATCATTCCAAAAAGGTGATTTAGTCTGGCGAATGACTGGAGATGCAAGGAAAAATCTCTCAAACCAAAAGCTAACCCCTAATTGGGAGGGTCCTTTCAGAATACAAGAAGATTTGGGCAACGAAGCATATCGCTTTCAATGGTTGATAGGGGAACTGATTCCCAAGACTTGGAATTTCACTCATCTTTAGTTTTACTATAGTTGATGTAAATTTGAAAAATAAATAAAATCAATTTTTCCAGTCAATTCATTTCACTAATATCGGTATGGAGTGAGTTCTTTTATGAACCATATCCGAGGAAGTTTAATGCTCGGTTTGGAGTGCATTCCTAGTGAACCCCTTCTGAGTTCAATTATCTCGGTTTGGAGCGAGTTCTTCTTGAACCCCATCCGAGTATGCTCAACCTCGAGTTGGAGTGTGTTCCTCGTGAACCCCTTCCAAGTTCAATTATCTCGGTTTGGAGCGAGTTCTTCTTGAACCCCATCCGAGTATGCTTAACCTCGGGTTGGAGTGTGTTCCTCGTGAACCCCTTCTGAGTTCAATTATCTTGGCATGAAGTGAGTTTTTTTATGAACTCGATCCGAAAACATTTGAATCTTGTCTTGGAACGAGTCTGTTGAGAACCCTTCAGAGTATCTCATTTAGAAATGGTTCTTCTTAAACCCCAAGTATGTTCTTTGTGAACCACTTTCAAGAATTATCTATGAATGCACATTACTTTTTGTATTCTAAGAATCATTTCTAAACAACCCAACCTTGGTTTATTTAGTCTTTATTTTAAAAATATGTTTCAAGAATCGCAGTTTGACAACACCACTTATAAAGGATAAACCTCTTCAACAAACTCGGTTTGTCATTCAATAAAGCTAATCACAGAGGAAAACATAACAAGTCGAAGCAAAATAAAAATTAAATTCATAAGCATGAGTTTTGTACAATCATCCTCCTCATATTAAAAAAATAGGGGTAACTCCTAAAATACAAACCCCATTAACAAAAAAGAAAGGAACAAAGTGAGCACGCTATTCAACGATATCAATGCGTTCCTTTTGATGAGCATCACTCTACTTGGGAGGACTTCCATGAGAAGGACCAACTTCTCCTTCATTTGTGCCATCATTAGATTCTTCAACAGGAATTTCACTAATAGGCACAAGTTCACCCATATAGAAGTCCTTTCTAACATCAAACCTTTCATCATCCGCTGGGATTTTGTAGAAAGCAGCTTAACCTAACGCCTTAGTGAAACCGAGTTCATGTTGCTCTAAGATATATCGCTTTAAACAGGACATCTCCTTTTTTGAATCCTCAACCTCTTTCTTGCATTGCTCAATTTCCTTCTTCAATTCAACATTTTTCATTTGCTCAGCGTGGTAAGAAAAGGTCATGTCATGAAGATTTGTTTTTTAATCCCTCGTTTTCTTCCTTAAACCTCTTTAGGTCAGCCTCAAACTCGGTTAGCTTCGCTTTCTGGACTGTTTGATTACTTCACACCTAGAGTGTACATCCACAACAATCTTTAGTTTGTTGGATAGGTCCTCATTCGCCTCAGATAAGTTTGAAGAGAACTTCTAGTTTCTTCTAAATCCTTGTTGGAAATGTCAAGGTTCTTTCTTAGCTTATTGGCTTCATCGGAGGAGAAATACTTAGGCATTTCATTGCGCATTCGAGTTGCGATAAGCAAGTTCCTCCCCGCGAACTCGGCGAATGCATCAATTAATTCTTCAAGAGTAGAATTCCTAAAAGCAACCTTCTCCTCATTAGAAATATGAAACTTAATCTTTTTAGAGACCCTCATTGCCTTACTCATCAAAGCATCAGCTAACGGAGCAGAGGACTCTCCGTTTTCTTTACGACGCCTCTTGGGAGATCTAGATAGCGATTTAGAGTGTGAACGCTTTTTGAAAGCCTTCTCTTTTTTCTTCTCTTTCTTCCTGGCTTTAGCTCGATCAGCAGCTGGCATAGGCATTCTATCAGGAGTAGGGGGAATAGTCCTCTCTTCAGCCACTTGGATACTCAGTTGAGTAATCTGAGCATGCTCTGGCGGAGACTCGTCATCTAAAGCCAAATTGCTCTCCCTCAACATCCTAAAAAAATAACGACCCTTCCGAGTAGTGGACGCAATGAGTTCTATAATAACCAAGAAAATTCAGCAAAGTTAAATATTATCACTATTGAACAAGTAAAGTAAAACTTACCATCAAACTCATTAAATGGACCAGATAAGGAGTATAGATCTAGGAGTTTTCGGGTCGACAGCTTCCTTGAAAGCCTTTCCAAAACCGAGATGGTCTTCCTCTCCTCCTCAGACATCATGGTCATTTATTTTTGATGGGCTGTTGGTCTAATAGAATGGAAATCTAGGAGTTTCTCCTTCATAAAAATATTTTTCTTCCCCCCTTTTCAATCCCAACTCTAAGGAACCACTCCTTAAAATGCTTATAAGATGCAGGAGCCAAAACACACTGCTTTGGCTGACTGACTAATGATAACCAACACACCCTCTTTCCAAGACGAGTACTATAGAAATAAAGAAAATTTTGAGCAGTGGCTTTTAGGTTAAGCATTTTACATGCCAACTGGAATGCTTGCATTGATGCCTAACTGTTAGGATGAAGTTGTGTAGGTGCTACATTCAATATTCGAAGCACATCCATTATCATTCCATACAAGGAAAATGTGACATGGGAATCAGTAATAACATGTGAATAAAAATAGAAAAAATCATCTTTAGAGCCTCCTCGATTGTTACAAACATTCTCATTACGTTCGCAATACTCAATATTTACAACATCATCCGCTCATAATTTTCCAAAATAGTAGCAAATTTGCAAAATTTAACATGTTTGTATAACTTTGAAAATTAAAAAATTTCTCTCTAACCTCATAGTGTACCCACCCATAACTTAACCTTAAGGATGACCTAATATGCTCTCTGCCTTCGGCTACCATGACGTTCAAAAGAGGAGAGGTAACCTCCACAGAACTTGCCTCTAAACTCGTCGATGTTAGACCAAGAGTTTTTCCAACCGATTCCTCTTTGGACGATCCCGAAAACTCCTCAAAACTGGAAGAACTTGACATATTGACCAAGAAGAAAGAAGTAGAAAATAACCTATTTGATCTGGATTGAAGATGACTAGAATGGCTAGGTTTTCTCTGATAAGAGGGAGAAGGAATGTGGTGGCCCAGAGGTGAATGTGATGCTATTTATAAGTGTTGAAAATGGAGAAACCCAATCCGCCATATCAAATCCTAGTCATTCAATTAAAGTTGATCCAATGGCTCGTATCGTCAACACTGTCGCGGATGTGACCTTTCTGACGCGCCACTAATGCTGAGTTAAAAGCAAAATTAAATTCCAAAACAAAGGCTATCGTAACACTCAATACAACCTTTCAAATTCTCAAGGTCACATCTCATCCACTCAAGTCTTGGAGGGCCTCTGTACCCTTATACAGGAACTGTTTAAGACCGAGAACACCGTAGTCGGTTTTGAGACTGAGCACAGCCCCAACTTTAGAAGGGTTAAAGGATAATTGATAAAAGGTAATTAATAAATCCCTGAAAGTGACTTGTATAATAATTTAAGAATAATTATAATTTTGGACTTAGGTGAAGAAAGTAAAAGGCCCAGATGAACAGTAACACAACCTAATAGAAAACCTATAATTAAGGGAGGACCTTGCAAAGGTAAGACTAATGTCACCTCATTCACTTTCTTTATTCATTTTACTAACTTGAGCATCAAAGTGTCTTTTGCATGTCTCCCCCCAACCGAGTACCAAAGTCGAGAAGGATAACCAAATAGCAGACTAAGTGAGAGAAACCAAGTACAGATCATAAGATAAGAAGAGCCAACCGAGAACAATGTGCAACAGAAGACGAGCAGAAAAGAGAAATCTGTCACACATAATAAATGTACAATAATAAATGTTTATTCAAAACTAATAAAATCTTTTATCATATTCATAAATATAATTTTTACTTCCTTAGTAATATAAATAATCACAATTCACTAAACAATATATAAAATATTCATATATAAATTATTTAACGTAAAAAAAGTGTTTTATAGATAGAGATGGTTAGTTGAACAAGTTGTTATGCTTGATTGCTCTAAAGAAGATAGAACTCAAAAAATATAAAAACTTTAATGTAGTTATTATTACACATAAATGCATAAGATTATTAAGAATTAGAATCTGAAATAGAAGAATTTGAAGTTATTATCATAGGTTTTGTTCTTAATATATCACAAACAAACTACTTTATTTTTTATTTTTAAGTAGGGTAGGATAAAATAATGGACTATTATGTAATCATAGGGCTATTCTAATTATTAATTAATAGTGGGTCTAATCTATCTATTATCAACCAACCTAAACATATGTATGTTCATATTCTAAACAATTTTATGCAATCTAATAAAATAATAATAACAATAATAATAATAGTTACATAATATTTTTTTACAACTAAGTTGATATAGACAAATTATTAATTTATGCATATTCACAATTTAATTATTTTAATAAAACTTTTCTTAACCTTTTTCTTGCTTGTTGAAAATGTTATTTTTTCTTATCTTATTATTTGAACATTGTCATAATACCTGTACTAGTTATGATTTATCTTTATCACAAACTTCTAACAATAGTTTCAACATTACAGCTTTATATTTAAGCGACATGTAACAATTAGTGAAATAAACAAACATTACTTATTCAATCTTTGATTCCAGTTAAACCAAAAAAAAAGTAATTTTTAAATCTAAAATAATTTCCTCTTTATATATATATATATTACTCAAAATGTAATTATTTTTGTTCAATTAAATTTAAAAACTTAATTTATTAAAATAATAGAACATTCAAACATCAAATCAAAACTATGCCAAAATATTGAACTCAAATTATACATCTCAACAAAACTTAAAATTTATATAAAAATAACATATTTACCAATTATCTAGTAAGTCAATTTCATCAAGTAAATTTTGTTTAAAAAAACGGCTGAAAATATATAAATAAAATTTCAGAGACGTGATAAAAATCATTGTCTTCAAAGATACAATATGAATTTTTTAATTAAAAAGAAACAAAAAATTTCAGAACTAACCAATAAACTCTTTTAAACAAAAATAACTCAAAATATTATTTAGAGAAAAAAATAAAGAAAGAGAAGATGTGAATAAAAGAAGAAGAGAAGAGGTGGATGAAGGGTAAGTGGAAAAGAGAAGTGAAGAACTTTCTTGCATCATCCGCGCCGAAGCAGCTGCCACAACGTTCAAAATGCGAATCTGGTTCTAGGGTTTTCGATTTACCCCAAATTGAACGTTGCAATGCTCTGTTTCACAACAAATTTTACCTATAATACTTCTCATTTCCTCGTCAAAATCTACATTACTCATTTATAAATCGAAAACCAAGTATTATGAGATCGATTCATTCTAGGATATCTACATTAAATTTTAATCCAAACAAATATTTATTCACTAAATCACTAATTGTCTTTTATTTGAGTGGTTAGCTTCTCCTTAAGCTACTTAAATTACTCAAAAGGTTAGAAAAGTTAAAGATAATGCATTGCTCTCAAGAAATGTTTCACAAACCAAACTTAGATTACAGAAAGTTATATTTTTAATTCAAATCTTCACATTTTGAACTTAGATCTCACATGCATCCACAACGATTTATCTAGGTAAAGAAACTAAACTGAAAATTGAAAATCACATATATATAAAAGAAAAAGAAAAATTAATTGAAAGCAAAATATAATCTAGTCAAAATCATATACTTTGTCATTTTTTGTAATTTAGAGATCAAATATCTTAGATAAAAAAAATATAATTTATATTCTATATAATCTTTATAACTTTTAAATAATAAATTATCCATTCTCCAATTAAAACTGATAAAACAAGACCTTAAAAATTTTACTCGTGTAATAGTATTAAGTATTGGCACTAATTAAAAAATATTTTATTAATATAAATTTAGATAAAATTATTGTCAGAATCTTTAAATATTTTTGTGTTTTTTAGTAAATATAATTATAGTAATGTATTTTAATTATATTATTGATATAATAAAAACATATTTTAAAAACTATTTTTTCATCACAAATAAAAAATATTTAGAAAAAAAAACTATTATTCTAAAACAGGGAGTGCTATATCATCAAGTGTCTCTTAAAATGTCTTTAAGTGTGTATTGAATGTTTTGAAAACAAAATTATCAAGCAACTTTTTGTTTAATATGTTTATCTCTTCAACAATTTCTAAGAATTATTAAGCCTTTTTAAATTTTATGTCCAAAAACAATATTTCAAAATTGATCAACACTAAAAAAAGTCTAAATATACATAATCAAACTTTTAGAGTTAAAAATCTAGTTTGATACGTTGAAAATGGACCTATATATATAACACCACTTCTCATCATAACCCTAATTACTTGATTTTATAAACACTCTATCACACCTGCTGAATAGAATTTAGTCTAATAAACATATACTTGACGATGCCCTAACATAATAAATCACATAAAGTGCCAATTTATTCATTTAATTTTTTCCTTACATAAAACCAAATCAAATCTTAGCCAACTCTTGTTGAAACATGGCATAGTCAAATAGAATATGTAAACTTTTGCTGAACTGATGAAGACTCGGGACAGTGGGTATGTTGGACAATGAGAAAGATATTCAGAGAGGACAAGGAACCGACAAAACAACTACATGCATCACATCCCAACATGACAGTTGGCACAATATGCACTGCAAAGTTCTGCATGTTTGCCACGTACCTTGGTGGAACTTGCTGGCTCTTTCTACAGTGTCCACCAAGTTATAACGTATTTCTTTTGTTATGGCCTTATGTACAAGAGTCAGTGAGAAATAGAAGAAGCATATCAATATCATAATGGCTATAGTCACGGAGAGGGAGTCGTTGATGACTGAAGCTCCAAATGCACCGGTTACCACACAGAGAAGGGTCAGAAATGATTTGGAAGATTCTCTGCCAAAGCCATGTAAGTATTAGTCGTTTAAAACTTGTTCGATTTCCATTAACAAAATCACGTGAAAACTGAAGGAACGTTGTAGGGATCATACTAATTTGTGCAGATTCTGATAAGATATTCTATCATTTGTTTTCTGCATTAATATTGTTCCTATATCCAAAGGACCATGCATGAATAATTTTTTGTTAATATCGTAGTTCATATAAGATTACTAGTATTGCTTTTCACTAATATTTTGTTCATGATTTCTCTCCCTTTATGTTTGCGATTTGCAAAGGCACCTCATCTATATGTATAAGTAAGTTTAAGTTTTGACTTTCAAGTAAATCTCTTCCAGGTCCTTATAAGTCAAACATTAAGAAGCCAATTTCATTTTGAATGAACAAGAACATAGAAAGCATAGAGAACCTTTACCAAATGTTTTTTCAAATGGATTTAAATTTCGTTTTATATGTGTAACTAAGCCATTTTTTATTTTCATGGGACGTGTTCAGACATGCCCAGAGCATTGAAAGCTCCTGATACAGACCACCCCGAAGGAACACCAGGCCACAAGCACTACAACTTGACTGTTCTTCAGCAGCATTGTGCTTTTTTTGACCAAGATGACAATGGTATCATTTACCCTTGGGAGACTTACATGGGTAAGAATTTCGATTTCCAGCAGGGTCCACATTATTATCTTTTTTCTCAAGTTCTTTTATCTTTGTTTCTCAGGGCTGCGTTCTATTGGATTTAACATCGTTGCATCTTTTATTCTGAGTATTGTTATCAATACTGGATTGAGTTACCCCACTCAGCCTGTGAGTCATTCTTGATTTTTCTTTTTTCCTTAAGTAGTTAGAACCAAAAGGGGACAAAATGACTTGTATTAAGCTCTTAAGTAAACACAGTTCTTTTCAGAATACTACAGGGCCAATATTTAGAGTAAAAAATAAAGCCATATGAATTTTTTAGGCTCACCTCTGAATTGTACTTGTACAGAGTTGGTTCCCTTCTCTCCTTTTCCCCATCTACATACGTAACATACACAGAGGAAAACATGGGAGTGACTCTGGAATTTATGACACAGAAGGACGGTAGGTGATATGTAATTTGGTTTAACAAAAATCTGTCATGTAGGTAATTAGCTATTTTGACTGAGAAATAACCTCTTTTTGGACATTGATTTGTTCTTAATGAAATAAACCACAGTTATGTGCCAGCGAATATTGAGAATATCTTCAGTAAGTATGCTCGTACAGTTCCTGACAAGCTCACACTTGGGGAGCTCTGGGACATGACAGAAGGGAACCGAAATGCGCTTGACCCATTTGGGTGGTGAGTATTAACTGACATCGATCTTAACTTTACTTTTATGGCATATTATTTTGCCCCATTATGGTCCAAGTGAATTGATTTTGAGATATATGGAATGTGACAGGCTTGCTGCTAAACTTGAATGGGGGCTTCTGTACATTCTGGCTAGGGATGAGGAAGGTTTTCTGGCTAAGGAAGCTGTTAGAAGATGCTTTGATGGGAGCTTATTTGAATACTGTGCTAAAATGCATGCAAGTAATACTGATGCTAAGATGGGTTGAAAAAATTTATGTAAGCTACGTTGGTAGTGCAATGTTACCACAAAAAGGAACACTTGTTAGCACCTTGTGATCTCTGGGACAAGGATTGATACAATAAATAAAGAGTTACTTCTAGCTTATGTTCCTGTAATATAATCCTTTCCTCCTCGATCACGTGTGAAAAAAGATAATATAGTGTTTGGTTCATGTACATAGAAACAATGCTTGGTTTCTACAAGGTTCTCATCCAGATGAGACATACCAACGTGGAACGTGTTCACAATCGGATATTGGTGGAAGAGAAATAGATGGATATAATAGAGTGAAATCAATTAAATTGAAATAGATTAAAATGTTATTATTTATTTGTTTTAAAATATTTCTATTTTATTTGTTTATGTCATGCGTTACATTATTATTCTCGGTTGAACTGAAACAAATTTGAATTGAACTATAGAATTACATTATTAGACTTCCTTAAATTTTATAACTGAATCTTTCCTAAATATAATTATTTAATTCCATAAAAAATATAATTATTGAATTATACATAAAAAATTGAAACTAAATTGAATTGAATTTCATTTCATAAAATTCGTGGCTATGATTTTTAGAATAGTTAGGTTTGATTTATATTTTTCAGATAATTATTTTAACAGTTAATTAGTTTTCACACTATTGTACGTCCTCAGGACATTGGTTATAAAATTTAAAGTTTTCTTTACTAGAATTAGTAAAACTAAGTTTTGCATTATATAAGGTAAGCTTCATTACAATCTAGTAGGAATTAATACCATCATTCAACCGAAATAATTTAAAAATTAATACTGACGAAATTAATACCGATGCCATTTAACCAAAATAATAATAATTTAAAAATTAATACTGACAAAATTAATACCGATGACATTTAACCAAAATAAACTGACAAGTTAAGAATTAATACCCACAAAATCTAATACTGACGACATGTGAGAAAACTAAAGCAATATCTTATGAAATACAAGATCAACCCCTAATCAATTATACTAAATGTTAATTCCTAAGAGTAGTATTTATTATTTATAAAATCATTCTACCAATCGACGTTGTTCACCTTTTGTAAGTATACCGTATACCTCTTTTATCGAATATGTTACAAGTACAACCTTTTGGATCTAAGAACAAGTTTGTCTACAACATTTTAATTAACTTCCATATAATTTATTGATTTCTTAGAATTCATTATATATTTTAAGGTTAAATTAATCCCTAAAATTATGAAATTTTGTAATAAATACTTAAAAAAAATTATATTTAAAATATTTTCAATTCACTCATAATGCAGAATACTTTTTCACTAAGAATATGCTAAAACTAAATTAAAACAATTATTACAAATATACTAAAACCATAGATTTATAGGTTAATTAAGAACGTAGTGAAAAAGTACTTGACAAAAATAGAACTTATATTATATTATTTAATATGAATTTTCTTTTTTATTTTTTAAATGGAAAGTAAACGAATATTCTTTTTTATTTTTTGGAGGACAAAAACCCCAATTAAAAAACAATGGCTCATTGTTGTGAAAAGTAGTGGAGTGAGGGTTTACGCCGTAGAAGCACTCCAACGTTGTCTCCGCCGCTCTTCTCCGCCACTCTTCTCCGCCACCGGTAAACGCAATACTTTCTTCACTCATTCATTTCTGCACTAAGACAAAGCCACACACATTCGAATTCGCATCCTCTTTATTCAGTTAGATGCATAGTATAAACTCCATTTCTCATTCTTTTCCGCTTGCATTTCAATACATTACTGTATTCTCTCTTTTTATTCGCGCGCGCGTGTCTAGGGTTTTGCTTACTGTGTACGATTAACAATAACTACTAACGATTGAAACTCTGTAACGTGCGGTTGCGAGTGTGCAGTATGTGAATTGGAAGAAAAGAAGAATTTGTTCGTTCGTTGTGTGTGTGAGAGAAATGGTTGAAATCTGGTGGTCGCTTTTGGGGGCGGCGATCCCTGTGGTGGTTGCAGGGCAAGCGTTTCGGGTGAAGAAACGGCACGCGGAGGAGCAGAGGCTGAAGAGTGCTCGAGGGAGGGAAAGGAGTTCTGATGAAATTTTCGTGTGCGAGAGGGTTTGCACATCCAAGAGGATGCTCAAGAAGGTTGGCTCCTTCTCCAAAGACCCCATTCCCGATACCTGCGTCACGGTTTGTGGTGTTTCCGATCTTGATGCATGTGCTGATGCCTGTGCCCGCACTGTTTGTGTCAACCAACATCAAGTGCCAAATTGGAATGACATTTGCCTTAGGAGATGCCAGAGTGAATGCCTCAAACTCTCTTCCCAGTCCTCCTAGCAGGTGCTCGTTTGTATTTACTCGGTGAAATGTGTGCGTGAGTGTATGTATACTGAATATTGAGTTTTGGTACTGTCGTATAATGCTTTATCTATCCCATCATCTTTATTTTGGAGTTCAGAATTGTTGAAAAAAAAAATCTATTTAAATGCAAATGGGGTTTATTCCATTAGGTGCTGGTTGCTGGCTCATTTTGTTTACTGACTTGAGATCTAAATGTGGCTTTCTTTTCGTGCTTCTTTGAAATTTGGAAGGAATATTTATGGAGGATGTGGAGATATGGGAAAGGGGAGGAAGACCTGGATGGACACAACCTAAATGTGATGTAATCTTTCACGTTTTGATTGGTTTCAAATTTGAATGTGTTGTCAAGTCTTTCAGATAAGTTCTTACCTTTAATGTCATAAAAGTAATCAAATTGAGTACCTTCTTTCTACTCTCTCTGTGCCCTGTATCTGGTTCTTCACACCATCTCTTCTCTTCTCCTAGACTCCGTTGGCAGAGAAAAAGAATAGTCCCGCCACCGCCTAGACCTGTCTTCTTTATGTTTCTAAATATATTGACATTGATATAATTGCCAACTTCATTCCTTGATATTAATTTCTGGGTATTCCTTGTGTAATGTCATATTTTGGAGTGACAAGAACCCGTTTGATGAAATGCCCAACAGAAGTCTTGCAATCTAGAATGCAAATGCAATGATAGCAAGATTGACCAAGTTTGATATAAGTGAAGAGTCTTGTTCATATTATCTATAATGGATTAGTTGAGTTTCATTTAGAAGGTTTTGAGTGCTTTATTTGCAGTACAAGCTGTTTACACCTGTGTTATGAAATGTGGTCATACTTTTTTATCCTGATATCCCTGAAATTAAGCCATTTGTTCTTCAGTTCACAGTTACTATACAAGTATGTTGCAGGTCCAAGAATGCGACTTCTGACAGATTTCTATTGTATTCATAAAATTATTTTAGGAATATTAGATGATGTAGTTTTAGATAACAAAGGACAAGTTTAGATTTCTGTCAAAAAAACCCACCTCTCATTTTAAGGTAAGTAGAACAGAGGTTTCATGCGGTATAGGAGGAGAAATGATTTTTCTAAGCATAAATTTGAGTCACTCTTGGTTCTCTCTATCATGACGAATTAACTACAGTGAGCAATAACTTGAAAGATGGTGCCAAAATGTAAACTAAAAAATCTGGTTTTTGTCGGAAGAACCATTGCGCTTCAACGGAGGTTGCCATTAGTTACTCACAAAATTACCACAGCCATTAGAGAACATAAATCCTTGTACCTGGAGGCATGGTGGCTTCTCTTTAATATGATATTATTTTTATGGGGTGTTAGTTTCTTGTTGAATGTATCCAACACATGTCACGTTTGGGTTATTTCCGCCCAAGTCTTTCTCATGGAAAGGGTAAAGTGAATTATCCTCTATGAAGTATTTCTTATAACCAAATTTATATAGAATGTTGTGAACCTCTTCGTGGTTTATAAGCGACTACTTTAGTTTATCCCATTAACCCCTTGGGGATTCAGAATTATTTCACTTATTAATAATTTAGTTAAAGGTGAAAGCAGAGAATAATAAAGAGATGATCTATGTTTGCATTTTGCAAGAACATACACGTATATCCAGAGTGGGGTTTTGGAAGAGTGGGGTTTTGGAAGACGAATCTCCATTTAGAATGAAAAATTTTAATATGGCTGGGGCAAAAGAATTATCACTTGTATTTCTATAGTTAATCATGGTGTATTCTAATTAAATTGGTGAATGTGAATTTTCAATTTTCTAATTGTATTAAAGTGACGGATCAGTTCACATGCAAATATCTTTTTGTGATTAGAATGGGTATTAAGGATTACTTAGTAGAGTGAACTCGAGGACTTGAGTCTGGTCTCATCAGTTTAGGTTGTAATCAACTGAGATAGAATAAAGTGGACAGTTATTTCTATGGAATTTATTTGGTCTTGACGTATCATATCTAAATTCTAGTTCCTCCCTTTGTTCCTTAAGTTTATGTTTGATTAAACTCATGAAAGCAGTTTTAACATTCGTATAATTTTTTAAACTTATTTCAGTAAGCTTTATGCTACAGTTTAACAACATAAAGCTTATGCACTAAGTCCTAGAGTTCATCTCCTATGTTTTAATCCATTATCGCATTCGCGGGGCATAAGGTCTCGTGATAAATTGTTATTGGTCAAGTGTTATTAAATTAGTTGTACACTAGCAAAGCTAGAAAACAGTGATATCTTTTGAGTTGAAATGAAGTCGAATTATTCCACTAGTGTTAGTGATAGAGTTGGGTTTTATTACCATTGTTTTCTGTTGATCATTACTGGTTTCTGTTATAATCCCTTGAATCAGTTTTGCTTTATTTTTCTGTTACAAGCCTCTATTTTTGGCTTTATTGTTCTGTATAAAACAAAGACCTTTGATCTTTTTCCACATGAGTTGAATCAATATATTTTGGCTTCTTATCATTGATTGGTTTGTGATTGCACAACTTTGCTTTTATCACGTTTTGTTGGAAAAACTGCTAAAAATACTAGAATCACATAATGTTTATTCCATTTACTACTGAAATCCCCTATCTCACTGGTAGTGACGATATCCTTTACAGCCTTACAAGTGTAGATATATACACGGAGAATCCTCTCTCTTTCGATCGTAAACTAAGTACCACGCTAATGTGATAATTATCTATTTCCATTTTTTGCATTTCCTTCTCTATCCTTTCAAGAAAAGAAAGGAGACACAATCAAGATAAGCGATTTTAATTTGATATGGTGCATCCAGGCACATGATTTTGATCTTTTATAATTTCGCCTCCCTCATAATAAGATAAAATTGCCAACAAATTATTAACTTGACAGGATACTTTTTACTTTAGTAATTAACATGGTAAAATAGTGTAAAAAGGAAAAAAGACAAAATAGTACTCATGCAATAATTGTTGTGTTTCAACTAATAATGACATTTACACACCAGAGATAATACTTACCATATCTTTTCTTTTATTAAAAAAAAATCAAGTGCTAATAGATAATGATAATCTCTGCTATTTTGAGAAGTAGAAAATAAATGACAACGATGGACGTTACAAACACCCTATTTTGGAGAAGTTTGCAGAATTGGAAACAAAGTAACCGTGCATTTTTTGGGCAATTTTTGGGTTTCCATGAATGAGGACAATTTCTTAGATATCTGGGTTATCAAAGAAAATAGTCAAATTTATTCCGTGACTTAATTCATCAGGCTATAAATTCTATCCAATATACACCTTTCTTCTTACACGTCTCATGGTTAGAAGTGTAAGGATGCTTGCTATTTCTCATCAATCCTCTCCCACAACGTAGAAGCTCTAATATTATGCAACTCAAATCGATTCCCTTAACTTTCCTGTAGTTCTTCAAGCTAATCTTTAATTCATTGTGTCTTTTGGTTTAATGTTTCAGTGTGCAACTGTCAAAGGAACCAAGAATCATAAGAAACACAAACATTTCTTGACAAAAACATGAGGTGGGAAATAAATGGACCCACTTATTCCTTTTATATTCTGCAGTTTACCTAGAACAGTCAAATGGGTGTGGGGATGTGCATAGAGTTGATAAAAACCTTAACTTAAAGAGTAACGTCAATTACGAGGGGGATATGCCATACGATGCCTCTTTAAGCCACAAACTTCCATATGTGCCAACAAAAATAGCATACTTCTATTATCCTATCAGATGGCTTTATCTGTTTGAATCACATTGAATTCATATTTATTTATTGCTTCAAATAAATATATAGGAATTGGGTCAGAGAGGATCCAAAATTTTGCGATCTGCACAAACACAAGTTTCTTGTAGTAAATGATGGGTTTATTAGTACCAAAGTAATAGTTCAACATTTTAAACATTGTCATCAACCTTAATTCAAATTTTTGTTAACAGCAACAACAATAGAGATTGCAAATAATTTTTTATTGCATTTCTCCTTCCTTGTATATTTTAAGTACACCACCTTTTTTATTTAATTATCATAGTTAAACTTAGTTAAGAGCATTTCGAATGCAGGTTATTTAATTTGCTTTTATGGATTTAACTATATCAACCCACTTTTAAGATTATGTGTTTTTTCTTTTCTAACATTTAATCCTCTTTTTTTTTTCTACACTTCAACGTAAGAATATTTAACCTTAATTTTATTTTTATTATTGATTATTATGAATAATTTCTTGTTATCATTATTGTGAAATATTTCTGACACAAAAAATACTTTAAGATTCATATTTTAAATGTATAAAATCCTCCTTGTATTAGAGATACTCTACTATGTAGATGGAAGTGTAATGTTTCCCACTTACAATAGATCATAACTAAATTTAAAATCAATCATTTATGATAAAATAAAACTTTAGAAACAAAATTTATCTCTTCTTTTAACTGTATACGTAACATCGTATTACCGTGCATTTAAACATACATACAAATTAAAATTTTAATTAATATAATTCAAAATATGTGTGGTATAATGTTCCGTAATTGCTTGGAAACGCGCTTAAATTTGACATCAAAATATGTAAGGTCTGAGTTTTACATCTGGATTCAATTTGATCATGGCCAAACAATGTAATTATTTCCTTTTTAATTACGCCATAATTAACTAAAAAATTCATTAATTTATTGGTAAATCTGCTCATTGAGTTACATGAAAACACTCCTCTTCCAAGTTACACATCGTAGACACATCATCATCTTATAAATATCAACTAAATATTTTTGACGTCTGGGTTAAGTTCCTTGAATATCATGTCATAGCCTAGAAAGTATAGTAAAAATGTAAATGAACGCCAATATTTGTCAGCATATGGCACAAACAAACAAATCATCTAATTCATGCCAAAATGATTATATATTTATCAACTTTTATTACTTCACAAATTAATCTCTCATCTTTTTAGCCTTTTCTTTTAGTTTACATTTTGACTATGTACCACCTACAAGCAGAGATTACATAAACATATCAATGTTAGGTTGTTCATTTAAGTAAATTTCTCCCTAACCACTTTTAACCCAAAAGGAAAACAGAAAAAATTATGAGTTTGTCATAAACAAAAATGACTGTGTATAAATTAACTTGTAAAAGTTTACAAATTAATTTCGGTTAATAAAAGTATTTATTTCATCTTTCTTTTTAATTTTCTTCTTTTAAAAATGTTTATGGAGAAACTTATCCAAACATACCATTAATCAAATTCTACAGAAGATGTCCTACATACCTTACTGTGACGAGTGCCGAACTCTCCATGCTTGGTCCTATCAAAAGATGAGTTCTTGAAAAGAATCATAAGACAAAAATAATGTGCAAGAAGTATTCATGTTAATGTTCTAATGAACATTTAATTAAAGGGAGGTGTATTTTCAGCATTGTAACTCAAAATTCAAGTGTGAATATACAAAAGCAAATACAAATCATTCACATACAATTAAGATATTGAGATATAACATTCATGGAACATGTGTTGTTATGAGTAAAAATTGGATAATGCAGCAACTAGTTAAAATGAGTAAGACTTCAAAATTTTCAATCATAAATGAGTGCTAAATGCTACTCCCATTTCCTTCTCATTAACAACTATAACAAGCTCAATCTCAATGCTATAATTTACCAAATATTCTGCAACAAACCTTTTACAATCAATCCTCTTCAACAAAAAGAATGAGGAGAAAACTATGAATTGTGAGAAAATACAAACAGAACTAATTCTCCTAAACAAGATAACATCTGACTGTATTAAAATTACAAACCTACACATAAAATGAAAATCCGGTTCATGTATAAACCCTCTAAATCTTCTCTTCACTTTTTATAATACAGTAAGAGAATGATGACTGCTAAATAACCTCAGATGTAACTTTAGTTATGACAGCTCCTGTGCAAGATTAGGCTGAAGAGTAGGACTCTGTGCATGAATTATTGCCACAGCAATGGAGAAAGACTGCAGTGCAGACAGAGGTGGATGAAAATGAATATAATATAGACCATCATGAACATTTACCATCCTCAAGGTGGGGCCAAAATCACTTGAACCCTGAAATTTCAATGGTATGATCATCTCATTGCACACTTTATAACAAATTTAATTGTTCAATAAGAACAGAAAGTAAATACACAATTTCCCCACCACTAAATGCTTTTATTGACAATGCTAACTATAGGAAAAGAAATCAGATATGAAAATGATGAAAGAAGAAAAGAATTTGATAATTTGTGGAGAAATGCACACAAATATGAAAGAAGCAAAATTTAATAAGGAATATAAACAGACCTGAGTAACCAAATCAACTGACTTGCACTCATATTGTGTATCTATTTTAGACAAAACCTCAGCTTTGTTAGATCTTCTCTCAAGTACTGTGAGAGGGCACCCTTCATCCCAACCACCACAGTCACAGTGGCCACCAGATCTCCATCTTTCTATCAGACTGGATGGCCCACCATTTCTGGTTCTTGGCCCACCATGAAAGCCTGCAGGAATTAAAATGCTCATGCTAGTTGAACACTCCCCATTATTTTGAATACAGCTTTCAGAACTCACTGTCACTTGATTCCCACCAGATTTGTTCAGAAACTTTAAACCCCAACCCCCTCTTACTTTCTCTGCTCGTTTACAAGGAACATGGCTTTTCACAACAACCGCAGCCATCTCACAATTCGGAGGAGTGTCAGTCTCTAACAAATTGGTCCCACCAAGAGCATTCGGCTCCCACTCACAACTCTCTGCTATGGAACTTGATCCACCAAACTTTGAGACCGTTCTGCGTTTTGATGATGGGCTCGTTCTAAAAACTTGTGACACCTTCTTTGACAGCCCCTTATTCTTCCTCCGACCATGCTCTGACGTGGACATTTCTCTGTCATTAATTCCAACGTTAAGGAATAACGTAAACTCTGTCTCCCTTATTCTACAATTGTTGGGGCAAAGGGTGAAACTTGTGGATACATGCATCTTCCCAACAAATGGCAAATCCTTGTCGGGAATCTGGTGACCCTTTTGGCCACCCTTGTTCATATGAAACTCATACACATTGTCCACAGCTTGGTTATCCGTGGAGTTTGCCTTCCTCCATTTTGCTACGTACACCTCCTTCTGATCATCTGCAGAAAAAACAAAATGAGGAATACCATGCTTCCAAGTACATTGTATCATTCCCTGAGACAGTGTAGAAGAAGCCGAAGACAACTGATCAGAACAAGTAGAGGTGGAGCTAGAAGTTGAAACAAGCCTTTTATGAACTGACATGGAGCCATACTTATGACTTGGTTTTTCCTTTTCTAATTTATACAACGAAGTGATAGGTAAATCAGTGGGAGAGTCCATAAAATCATAGCACACCAATCCTTCAGAATCAGAAAAGTTCATCCTGTTCAAATTGTCACTTCTATGTGAAGCACCAAATTGCTGAAGAAGTGTACTATTCAATATATTTATCATACTCTTGGTCCCCATTATTGTACCCAAAGTCCACCGATCCCCAGTATTAGCACTTATAACTACTCTCCCAGTCTCAGTAGCCAGAGGGCATTCAAAGACAAAATGCCCTGAACCATATGCATTTCCACCAAAAAGTTTAGAGCTTTCTGATAAAGTTTCCATGTTTGTGGCTCTTAATGCAGTGTTGTGTATAAATTCCAGGCAGCGCCGCACATATTTCTCGTCCACACTCACCACATGCTTTGGAATCCTACTGTCCAGTCCATGGACACGTCGAAAGAATAAATCTTTGAAGAAAACTTTGCTGATTTGTGATTGGATAGCATTTACTGCTATTGCCCTTTGAGAGTTTGATCTTTTAATCAACTTCTTTAACTGTGATTTTGAAGAGTCTTCCTCTGACATTTCCCTATCATTCAATAAGCCAAGCAATGAGTATTTTCTTCTGTGGCCCTCTTTCTCAATCCTTAGGCCTGTATTTTCCATCTTCTCTACCTCTACTATGCAGGATTAACCGTCCCACCCTTCTCTCACCATCACCTTCCTTCAACTAAAAAGTAAGGATTATGTTGTACAGTCAATAACCTGAAAGAATACACAACCAAAACTATTGATTCTGCAAGTAGCAGTTTTGCTTGAAGCAACAATTATGCAAGTCTTCTATGTATATGACAAGGAACTTCTAAAAATTAGTCAAACATAAAAGATATATAGTACGGAAAAACCAGAAATCCATTCACCTACAGATTGCATATGGACATGTTCGGGCAAAGAATGAGAATTTGCAGAACAAAATACTTGCATATTAATAAATTTCAGCAAAATTCCTTGACGAATGAAACTCAAAGAACGAACAATTTTTCTCCATAACTTACCCAACAAATACTTCACTCGGTTATAGTAGACAAATACACTTGCACTATCTGATATTACATACTAAACAAACCAAAAAAGAGCCTTTAAAATAGGTAAAGATGGAGAAAATAGGAAGCTTCAAACTTCCCTCGTCTAACAAGCTTCAGACCCAAAACACATAGTCAATCAACGTCTTATAACAGAAACCAACTAAATCCACAGCAGCAGAAGCCCGAAAAGTGCTCCGGTAAGAAATAAATAATACCAATAAAGGAAAAAAAAAGCACAATAATGATAATAATATAATATTAACTTTTTTATTACCAGATGAAGCTGGATCCGAGAAGGGCCAAGAACTCCGCAACGAAATGAACACAAACGAAGTAGCAGCAAGGCAGAAGAGAAGTCTTTCAATCCTCAAAAGTTGAGCTTTTCAACTCCAAAACCAAAGAAAGAGGAGAGCCAATAGACCCGAGGAGACAGAGAAAACAAAGCAGGGCAAAGAGAACAACCACCACCGCATGTAAGGGTACTAGTAGCACTATGTTCCAAAAATTGAGCTTTATAATATTTCAACAAAAGGGTGCAGTTGTTTTAGCATTTGACACCATTGTAGAGAGAGAAAGAGGGAAGAAAAAGAAAGAAAAACGAAGCACACCAAAACAAAGCCAAAACAAGGGTGACAAGGTGGAACAAAGGCTAGAACACGGGGTTTCCTAGGACACGTTCGATGGTTGAAAATGTGTACATTGAGGAGAGAAGGAGTGTGCATTTGTTCACTTGAGAAATTGACAGAAAAATAAAATAAGGATGGTGATGTAGGACCCACATGGTTGTTTGTGCATTTTCTGGGTGGCCAAAGAATTCCAACATGGATAAAGAAACTGAGTTTAGTTTAGCATAGAGCGAAGAAGAGAGAGTAATGAGCTGGTACGCATGATAGCTATGTGACTCCACTAAAGCCAAAGGTGCTGCCGTGCCACTTGCACATATTCAGATATTACCATTTTCCCTTTCACTTTCCCTTTTCTCGTTTCTCATTCTGAACCCTCCAATTTTATATATTTTCCATGCATGTGAAGGAGAGAGAAATTGGGTCACTAACGTGGCACTTGGTCAAGTACATATATACCTTGGCATGCTCATTCACCCCAGCAGAAGCCTTCACTGTTACTCACATGACACCACAGTGCCACACATTCTCATTCTTGCTTCCCTTTTGCGGTTACTTTCTTTATTGCTTTGGTACTCTTGTGTTCACTAATTAATTTCTTGGGCGGCGTTGCAACTCATCTTATTTATTCCTGTTGGTATGAGGCAATCATGAATCACTTCCATAAAATTAGCTTTTTCTAGTCGCCGAAATTATAGAATAATTTCACTTTTGCTTATCTTCTTCTTCTCTTCTCTAACCAAAGATCAAACCCTTTTCTTTCTCTGACCTCACTAAAATATACAAAATTTTATCAACACACGCCAACCCTTTCTCTATTCATATCATTTTGTTCCGTGGTGTATTCATTTTTCTTTCATAAAACTGAAAAAACAAAGCTTCGTAAACAGAAAATTTATATAAAATTTGGAGTGTGATCAATTAAATTGCATTAATGTGATATGAGTTGAAAGTTAGTAGTTATTTATTGTAATTAAATGAAGTGTTTGTGGTTTAGGATTAGAATAGTACTATAGAGAAGGGGAGCCATTGAAACTCCCTAACCTAATTAAAGTTCTGCCTAACTGTAAATTTACTTTACAACGGAATTCTTCTAGATCCTCGGGTTTTAAACTTTAACCTTTTGTTTGCATGGAATAAATATAATATCGACACGTTTGAGAGAAATAAAATGAATACCTATGAAAAAAAATAGATGAACATAAAATAGAAATATATACAGGTACAAAATATTTAAAAAAATGTTTGATTAAGACTCAATATTTAAATTGTGTACAATTATAAGATGCGAAAAGTTATAATGGTTCTCCCTCGGTGGTTGAGGCAGAAGACTTAAAACGTGTAAAGAAAAGTTGTCCCTACTTAATTTATGAAAACACCTTAACAAAAAAAAAAATGAAGGCTCCTAAATATTAATGGTGTGTTTTTTAGGGAGAAATAAAGTTGTTAAAAAGGGAAAAGGAATGAAATATGAAAATATAAATGATTTAGTAGAGTGAAATGTTGTGAAAATGTGAAAAGACGTGGGATGCTGTTAAAAATTCCCAACCTCTTGTTTCTTAATTTTCTACTTCCAATGTTTTTTTTTTTATATTATGTTGTTATAATGTAATATGACAAATTGAGAAAAAAGAAATTTGCAGTCATTTGTATTTGTGAGTAAAATTCGTAGGGGAGTTGAATGAATATTTTTAATGACACCCGTAGCCAATATTAGGGTACTATTTGTTAATTATTCACTTGTTAGTATTCAATCCTACATACTTACTATCTTAGTAAATTTAAATATTTTAAAAAATTAAGTGATCAAAATAAAATTATTACTAAAATATAGTAATTATCGAAGAATTGTTTAAAAATTTATTTTTATATGTATTTTTATTTATTTAGACTTATAAAACTAAAATTAATTTTAAAATAGTTAACTTTTTAAAAGTTATACTTCATGGTGCAATTTACTTAAATATACTTTTTAAAAAGATAATTTTATTTTCACTATTACTTTATCATTTTATTTTATTTTTATTTAAATAATTTTATTGTAAATTAAAAAACAAATAATACATGAATACTTGCATATAATTTTTCGCAAATATCCTATAAATAACAAAAAAAAAATTGAGATAGATAACTTTAAACAAACGAACAGCAGTACCGAACCTACCGCCACTTTAACCCTAATTGTAATGTAATACCTAATACTAATCTAGTGTCTTAAGTGTTGGTAAAGAAATTATGGTTAAAGAAGACTTTCAGATTATTCTAGACAAAACCTGAATGTGTGATCATTTTGTTGATGAAAATAATGATAAAAACAAATAGTAACGTGATAAATAAATAAATAAATAAAAATACTAATCTTTCATTATTTTATTCCAGCTCTCTTTAACTAAATAAATTAATCTATTTCTTCCTTTTTTTCCATTCACTTCTTTTATCTGCTTTTCTTTTTCTCTCAACCACTCACACTCTAAACCTGGACAAAATGACCCCAAACTGCCTTGATAGATTTTGACTTTTCAGACAATAATACAGGCAGAGTCAATACACGAATACTATTTTCAAATAATGTTAAAAGGTTAATATTATTCGTGTGTCTTCCATTATATTCTACTTCTGACCTTGTCTTTCTATATTTTAAAGGCATTGAGTATTTATCAACCATGTTATTGAAATTGGTAAAATATTAAGAATCTAAAATGTAAGTCTAAATTTTGGTATAAAAATAAAAAAATGAATAATATATTAAAAAAACTTATAAACACGTAACATTAAAATTCTTTTTTCAAATATGATTTATATCTATATTTCATTGGTTGTTGAATGTTCCTAATGGCAAGAAAAATCATTCTAGCAAAATGAAAACTTAGATTTGTTGGGTGATGAGAATTCCAATTGTCTAACTACCATAAGAACACATGAAATAACTGGCTCAGTCTTGAACCCCAGAAAAGGAGATTGCTCATAGCCACTTGCTGTTATGCACAACAAAACCATTCACATCAAATATACTTCTCAGGAAAGTGCTAGTTACAGTACATTCAAATCCGTGTGGACCCTGTGCTTCACTGCCAAACCCTTCATCACCATATATTATTTATTTATGTTGTTTACTTTTGATTTAAGATGGGATTAATTTGAGTTTCAATCAAATATACATTCAATCATAGTGTTAATGTTAAGGGAAAAGATACATCTTTTTTAGACATAGTATTTTTGTTTTTTTATTGACAAGAAATAGAAAAGAACATAAAAGATATGAATAAGTGTTATTTTGTATTTGCTCTTAAGAAACACAAATACCAAATTTATATATGGTTAGAAGTAGAATTTGTCTTAAAATTTATACTGGGCAGAGTCTTTTGTTATGTGTAGCTTTCTTTTGGTTATTGGAAGTTAATAGATGTCAGTCCACATTGTAAAGTCTTCTTCATCCACCAATCAAACTGAAAATTAAGGCACTATTAAGTGACAAAACAACAAAAACATTTATAAGATGTAAATCAGCCATTCATTTCATCAAAAACGATAAAGGTATAAAAATATCTAATTCGTTTTTCATGTTTTTACCCAGAAAATGGGAGTTGGGAATGTTTGACTTAATTACAAATGGGTATAAAAAATCAAATTCATATAAATTTTAACCACAATTCCATTTTTTAAAATAAATTTTGTTAATAGTTCAATGGAAAAGAAGAAGGAAAAGTTTATTTGATATTTTGCTTTTTCACGTTCATTATGTATATGCATGAGATGATATATTTTATGGTCTTTTTTCTTTCGTGAAGAAGCACATATGCTAGCTTAAAAGTGATATGTGGAGTTGAAGCTTTATACATACCTTTTTTTCTATGGTACATATTTGGAAGGGTTAAGAAGAAAGGAAAGATTTATGGAAGAGAAACAGTTGTACATAATCTCTTTGTCCAAATTCTTAACGTAGAATTAAGTTTTTTTTTTTTTCTTTGAACTGGTAAATGTATAAATCAGTTTATGTAAAATTATTCCAACTTAACCAGTTGATAAGTTTAAATTTTAAATATACAATTATATTAAATAAATATAGAAGAAGATTATTTTAAGTTCACGTGCATCTTACCAATTATACTATTTATAATTAACTCCAAAACATTAAATGTCATAAAAATGTACACGTGGGAGTAGCTATGGAATTCAATGTTCCTCTTGCTTGAAAGGATAGGCTTCATTGGAAATTTTATGTAATATTATATCATATCTAGCTAGATTTAAATTGTAAAATCATTGTTTTGTAACAATTACATTAAATAGAAAATTAAAATTAATGATTCTTACCTATATGAGAGAGTTATTTATTTTTTTCAATAACAAAACTATTTTGATTACTCTCTTTTCTTGTAAAATTGAAAAATAAAGAGAAGGAGATTTCACTCCTTTTAACTATGTATTTTAAGTTATCTTTCTCTTTCATAAAATGTACATTTATGTGGAGAAGAGACCTTAAACTAATGAAAATTAACTTCTTTTAAAATATCTATTTCTATCAAATGCTAACACTTACCACTATACTATTCTTTAACTCATTTATCATTTAGTGTTTAATATTTTTTTTATTTATTCATCTGTCTTTTAATAAATTACATGTCTTTCAGATAAGACAAAAAAAATGTCACATAAATAACATGATTATGTGTTTGAGATTTTATAAACACGGTGTAATTTCTTTTAAAATTATCAAATTAGATGGTTTTTTAAAATATTACCTAAATGAGTAATTGTAGCAAACACTATTTCATTCTAAGAAAGTGGTGCTAGTGAACAAGATCGTATTTTATATTTTGAAATAAACGGAAGCTATGCTTTGCAAAGTAATTTAGTAAAATATATCTTAAAATAAACAACTGAAAAGAAATCACCTCATTTTATTTTATTTTTTTTAATTGAAATCGTGGATTCAGACAACATTTCAGTAAAAAAAAAAAAAATTAAGCAACCTTGAATGCTATTTTGAAATGAAAAAAAAAAATCGTACACTTTTAATCAATTGCTTCCCTTTTTTTATATTTTGTTGCTATTACTGGTGGGGAACAAAATGGGTCAGGGGTAAAACTTACTCTTAAATTATAATATTAGTCATTAGAATGTGGGATTGTGTTGTGAATGATCAGCACATCAACTTATTTTAGAAAGCACTTTTGTGAAAGGGCTTTTACCTACACAACAGATTTTTCTCTGTAGTTAATATATATAATTTGGGTTGTTAAAGAGTCAAGTTTTATGGTGAAACCTAATGGGTGATTAATTAGTATTTATATAGTAGTAAGATAAGATAAACACCGTATTTAATTATATAACTTTTTCTTTGTTTTGCATAATGTAAGTATTATTTTTCTTTTTTATTGAGAATTATGTAAGGGTCTACATAATACATAAGAGAGCTTATTAATATAATTACTATCATCATTTAGATGAAATATTCAAAACTTTTCCAATAATTAACACCATCAATACCACCAAAGGGAGTATTCTTAATGCATTTTTGAAGAATATTTTTAAAGTATAGAAAAAAAAAACAGAATTAATTAGGCAACTTTTTATTTTTTGAAAAACGAATAGGCATAGGGTTGTTGGAATATTTTAGTGAAACTTTTTTTAGTTCTTTTAGAAAGTGGACAATAATTGGTTTTAGTGGATGATGTTGGAGAAAGAAATGCAAATTTCACACTTGGGAGCCGTCTCAGCAACAACCATTTTGAAAATTGAAAACAGAAAATACCTAACTTCTTGGTTGCCATTATTTAAATTCATATAAATAAATATTTGTCTGTATCACAAGACCAAGGCCAAGTCTAGTAAATAAATAATATAATAATGTTTTTTATATTGGGGTAGGAGGCGAATTTCAAACCAAAAACAATGACACCAAAACGAGTTAGTGAATTGTTTCCCATCATCACCTTCTTTTCCCTCCTTCAAATCTTTCTTGTCATTAAACTTTCGTTTTCAAAATCTCAATCAAGCTCATCAATGAACATGGCAAAGTTTTTAACTTTAAATCATCTTCACTAAGTCAATCCTAACAGATTTTAGAGTACTTAGATCATGCAATAATTGAAACAACCTTCAATTTCAAATAAATTATTCATTGGTAATGTACATTTAATAGACATAGTTAATGTATATGTGGGATTGATTTGGATATGTCTCCTTGTTTGCTTACAAGGTTCCTCTCTTGTTTCTCTTTGCGTTAAGTATTGGTCATAATCTCCTTGATTGAAGCATTAGAGTTTTCCACATATTAGATTTAGGTAGCTTTAGATGCATAGTTTTAAGTTCTTTATTTTATTATTTTTTGTTCATTTCAGAGTTTGGCCTCATTTTTTTTTTGTTAAATAACTGTAGGCTTACGAATCTAAAGAATGGGATATCTACTATTGGGCCACTAGAGAGATTGCTTTCCATACCCCCCTCCATCTAAGCTTAATATTTCGCAAATCCAACTTTTGAGAAAAAAATATGAAATGTTTGCTCTTTACACTTACCAAATCACTATGTATACCCCTTTTCATTTTTTTTTTCATTACAAGAAATATTCTTTTGTACAGAAAATTTTAGAAACTACTTCCATTACTCTTTAAACTCCACTCATCTTCACTATCTTTGAGATTACATTTTTCTTCGTGGTCTCAATTATTCTTTAAACTCTAATTTTACACTTTTTAAACTTTTAAACTCTTTTACCATTCTTTCATTTTCTACTTTGAATTTACTTTAAATCAAACTTATTAATGTTTTTTTCTCTATTTTTATCAATTATATAATACGAGAGAAATGTATTGTGTAAGGTGTGTTCTTTAATAACTCACTATATGTTATATGTGTATGACTTCTTCTAACATTATTTATAATTACTTTCTAAAAATGTTTTTTTTTTCTGAACTATGTGCTAAAATACAATTATATAAATTATTTTATTATTATTGTATAATCTTTTTCATCTTTTTGTTAGTGTTGTATATCTTAATGTAGTTGTTTTTATTAAAAAATGAATAACAATTATATAAATTAAGAAACTAAGTTACACGATATGAAAGTGAAATATGATATGAAAGTGAAATGTAATTAATAAAGGAGAATTATTATCTTTATTTTTCTTTTTATATTTTTCTATTTTATCTTTTTCACTTTTCTATCACTTTATATATAGATTTTACTTTCTCTTTGTAAAGTACATATTTTTTTCTATCTACAAAGTATTTTTTGATATGTTCTTTATTGGTGTTATATTATTGGCCCCATCATGTGCTTACTCTGGTGTAAAATCACAAATTTCACTATGTGTTTATCTTGACACTTATCCTACCACACATTATGGTATCAGAAGGTGTTTATCTCACCCTACTTCTGTCACGCATGCGCAACTCCTATCAAGTTCTTATTTTTTTTTTTTGTATTTCTTTTGTTTCTTTCATACGCATATGAAATCTTTATACAACAAAATACAAGATAACATAGTAACACAAAATCCTTCAAGTCCCTATTATCAGTGTCGAAATGAGAATACTAGTATGATTCTTGTCAGCCTTCAACTCAACATCACTTACAAAATAAAACTATGAAGCGAGCTATTCTTTCTAAGAAAAAATTAAAATTTATTGATGGAAGTTTCGTTGTACCAAATAGGAATGAACCTTTATATGATGTTTAGGAAATGTGTAACATCACCGTTAACTCATAGATTACTTGAGTCATGACAAACCAAATTGCGTAAAGCATCATTTATATCGACAATGCAAAATACTTATGGGAGGACACAAAAAGAAAGGTTTTCTAAAGGAGACCATTTTAAAATATGTGAATTTTTCCAAAAGATACCTTCAATAAAGCAAGGAGAAAATAATGTTTTAGACTTTTTCACTAATTTGAAAATCTTGTGAGAAGAGATGGAATATTTGAAACTTGTATGTAGTTGTATATGTGGCATACAATGTAGATGTAGCCTTATAAAGAATGTGATCAAACATAAAGATTCAAATACAAGGATATGCTTTAACTCCCATGACCAAAGATACAATTTTTTTTTGGACAAAGATGCTCCTTTATATGATGATACTTCTTATTAGAGGATTATTGGAATACTTCTCTATCTAAATAACACAAGAACAAGTATCAATTATGTTGTTCAGTTTTTTAATTTAGTTTTTGAAACCTCCTACTATTAATCATTACAATCATTACATTCATCAAGAATTACAAAAGATTTATTCTTTTTCAACGACCTCATTCTTCAAGGGTTTAAGTGATTCTAACTGGCTGCTTGTCAAAACATGTGACACTCAACTTCTAGTTGTTGTATCTTCTTTGGTTCTTCTTTCATAAGTTGGAAATCAAAATAAAAAACCACTACATCTTGTTCATCTTCTGAAGATGAGTATCATGCTTTAACAACCACCTCATGTAAGATTCAATGACTTACATATCTATTAAGAGATCTCAAAATACATATTACGAATTCATGTTACTCTACGAGACACATTGTTTCTAATCCTATTTTTCATGAACACATTGTTGTATCTTTTTCGTTTTTTTTACTTTATATATTTGTTTTTCATTTCTAAAGTATGTACTATTTTGCACAGAATAATAAAATATTTTTCATTAATATTTTTAATATTACTAGGCCTTACCATATACTTACTTTGATAAAAAAAAAATCACAAACTTTATGCATTTATCCTAAAGTAAAGACACACACCTAACATTATTATTAGAAGAACAATTAGGGCTAAATAAACAAAACAATTAAAACAAAAAATACATTTTTAGAAAAAATATTATAGTTTTAAACTTTTAAACTCTTTATGTTTATTTTGTCTTCTCACTTTTCTTTTCTATAGAACATATTATATTTTTTTTAGTCATATTTTTATTTTCTACTTTGAATATACTTTAAATCAAATTTATTGATGTTTGTTTTGTATTATTATCAATTATATAATATGGGGGAAAGATATTATGCAAGGTTTATTCTTTAATAACTCACTATCTTACATGTAACTTCTTTTAACATTATTTATAATTACTTTTTAAAAAAGTTTTTTTTTCTTCTAAATTATATGCTAAATAAATTACTTTTCAAAATAGTTATATTTTTATGAAAAGTAATTTATGGTATTATTTTTTATTTTATTATTATTTTGTAATTTTTTCATCTTCTTCATTAGTGTTGTATGATCTTATGCACTTGTTTTCATTAGAGAAAGAACAACAATGATATAAATTGAGAAACTAAGTTATAGAAAATGAGAGTGTGAAATGTAATTAATGGAAGAGAATTATTATCTTTATTTTTCTGTTTATATATTTCTATTTTATCTTTTTCACTTTTCTATCACTCTATACATAGATTTTGTTTTGCAAAAATCCTTTTATAAAGTACATATTTCTTTCTGTATGCAATAAAGTGTTTTTTGATATGTTCTTTATTGGAATTATATAGTTGGTCCCACCATCACTTATTCTGATGCAAAAATCACAAACTTCATTATATGTTTATACTACAGTATAAACATTTATCCTATCATGCATTATGATATAAGAACAGGTTCATCCCACTATACTTTTGTCACCCTTGCGCAACTCCTTTAAACAAGTTTTTTTTTTTGTTCTTTCTTTTGTTTCTTTCGTACGTATATGGAATCTTTACACAACAAAATACAAAATAATACAGTAACACAAAATCCTAAGTCCCTATCATCTGTGCCTAACTGAGAACACTAGTATGGTTCTTGTCAGCTTTCAACTCAACAGTAACAAATATCACTCATGGAATAAAACTATTGAAGCGAGCTATTCTTTTTAAGAAAAAATTGAAATTTGTTGATGGGAGTTTCTTTGTACCAAATAGGAATGAACCTTTATATGATGCTTCAACTCATAGATTACTTGAGCCATGACAAACTAAATTGTGCAAAGCATCATTTACATTGATAATGCGAAATACTTAATTAGTGGACACAAAAATAAAGGTTTTCTAAAGGAAACCATTTTAAGATATCTGAACTGTTTTAGAAAATACATTTAATAAAATAAGGAGAAAAGAATGTTTCAGACTTCTTTACTAATTTGAAAATATTGGTTTGTTTGTTGCCAAGCATCCTTTAACTCTCCAGATCAAAGATACAAATGTTTTTTCGACAAAGATGCTCCTTCATATGATGCTATTTCTTATTAGAGGATTATTGAAAGACTTTTCTATCTAAATAATAACACAAGAACAAATATCAATTATGTCTGTCGTTCAATTTCTTAATTTAGTTTTCAAAAGCTCCTAATGTTCATCATTACAAAATGTCACTCAACGTATCCTTATTCATCAAGAAGTACACAAGGTTTATTCTTTTCCAGTGACCTCATTTTTCAAGGGCTTAATTGATTCTAACTGTGCTGCTTGTCAAAACATGTGACGCTCCACTTTTGGTTGTTGTATCTTTTTTGGTTCTTCTCTCATAAGTTGGAAATCAAAATAAAAAATCACTATATCTTGTTCATCTTCTAAATATGAGTATCATGCTTTAGCAACCACCTCATGCGAGATTCAATGACTTACATATCTATTAAGAAATCTCAAAATACATACTACAAATTCATGTTGCTCTTTATTGTGATAGAGAGTCCATGAGACACATTGCTTCTAATCTCAATTTTCATAAACACATGAAACATATTGAACTTGATTGTGATGTCATTTGTGAAAGTTTCAAGAAAAATTCTTCTTCTTTCCATGTCTTATGTCCAACAACTTGCATATATTCTTATAGTCCCTCAAATAAAAAAAAAAAACTTCAACAATATTGTTATCAGACTTAATTTAATATTCTTAATGACATAGCTTGAAGAAACAATTGTTATTATATCTATTTCCCTATTTATGATTTTTGTTAATTTTGTCCTCTTTTATTTTTTTTTTCCTTTTTTCTAACTCTATTCTTTTGTAGAGTATGTACTTTCTTACACGTAATAATAAATATTTTTCTCGTTATTTTATACATTTATCCTAGAGTAAATATAATATCTAACATTATTATTAAAAGAACAAATGGGACTAAACAAACAAAAGAATTAAAAAATAAATAAATTACATTTCTTGAAAAAAAATTAATGAATGACAAAATAACAGTTTTATCATGACAAATTAAAAAAAGTATGAGTATCAAAGAAGAAGTTACCCAAATATCAGATGTTACTGATCAAGAAAATGTTCTTTTTTTGTCAATTGTATGATTGTTTAATTTATGAGTTACATAATAAAGGGAGAGTCTGAATTAGAGTATACATATCCTAATATCTTTTAAATTTTGAGTTGATCCTCAAAGAAAGCCTCTGTTTATTTAGAAGTTATGAATAATAATGAAATCATGTTCAATTTCATTTCTTTATGTTTTACTGTGCTCTATTTCTTTCACTTTTATAAAAAGTTTTGCTGTGTCACTCCTGATACTTATGAGGGGTATATATTTCTTTGACTTTTATTAAAGACTAACGATTTCTTTTAAGACTAAAAGTAAATTTACAATATTTTGTTTTGATAATAAATGTACAAATATTTTAAAAACAAATCAAAATCATTTCAATTTCCTTTTTATCAAGTACATTTTATTTTGAAAATTATATTTGAAAAAAAATAATGTGGAAATAAAATTCCTACCAATTTTTATTAAGAAAAAGGATGACAAATCAGCATAAAAGAAAAAAAAAAACTAACACAGTTAATTTTACACTTTTTAAACTCTTAAACTCTGTAAGTCTATTTTGTGTACTCACTTTTTTTTATAGAACATATTACAGTTTTTTTATCATACTTTCATTTTTCTACTTTGAATATACTTTAAATCAAAATTTATTGATGTTTGTTTTGTATTTTTATGAATTATATAATGTGGGGGAAAGATATTGTGTAACGTGTATTTTTTAATAATTCACAATATTACATGTGTGTGACTTCTTTTAATATTATTTATAATTACTTTTTAAAAAAGTTTTTTTTCTTAGATGTGTGTGACTTCTTTTAACATTATTTATAATTACTTTCTAAAAAGGTATTTTTTCTTAAATTATGTGTTAAAATATAGTTACATAAATTACTTTTCAAAATAGTTATATAAGTTTATGAAAAGTAATTTATGATATTATTTTTTATTTTATTATTATTTTGTAATTTTCTTCATTTTTTTCGTTAATGTTATATGATCTTATGCACTTGTCCTCACTGTAGAAGAAACAATAATGATATAAAATGGGAAACTAAGTTACTATAGATGAGAGTGAGTGTGAAATGTAATTAATGGAGGAGAATTATTATCTTTGTTTTTCTATTTAAATTTTTCTATTTTATCTTTTTCACTTTTCTATCACTCTATACATAAATTTTTCTTAAAAAAAATCTTTTTTAAGGTACATATTTTTTTTCCGTATCCAATAAAGTGTTTTTAATATGTTTTTTATTGGTTTTATTCTGGTGCAAAAATCACAAACTCAAATACATGTTTATCCTGTAGTAAAGACACTTATCCTATATGCATTATGGTATCAAAACACGTCCATTCCCCATGCATAACTCCTTTAAACAAGTTTTTTTTTTTGTTTCTTTCATACGCATGTGGAATCTTTACACAAAAAAATACAAAATAACACAGTAACACAAAATCCTTCAAGTCCCTATCATCTGTGCTCTAGTGAGAACACTAGTATGGTTCTTGTCAGCTTTCAACTCAACAATAACAACTATCATTCATGGAATAAAACTATGAAGCAAGCTATTCTTTTTAAGAAAAAATTTGAAATTTGTTAATGAGAGTTTCGTTGTACCAGATAGGAACGAACCTTTATATGATGCTTGGAAAGGGTGTAACATTACCTTCAACTCATAGATTACTTGAGCCATGACAAACTAAATTGCGTAAAACATCATTTACATTGAAAATGCAAAATACTTATGGGAGGACACAAAAAAAATGATTTTCTAAAAGAGACCATTTTAAGATAGCTGAACTTTTTTAGAAAATACATTTAATAAAATAAGGAGAAAATAATGTTTCAGACTTCTTTACTAATTTGAAAATATTGTGAGAAGAGCTTAAATCTTTGAGACTCGTGCCTAGTTGTATATGTGACATACAATGTAGTTGTAGCCTTATAAAGAATGCGATCAAACACAAAGATTCAATGCATGTTATGCATTTTTTTTTGAAAGACCTAAATAATGTATATAATACTATTAAAACCTAAATTTTACTCCTAGAACCATTGTCTAGTATGAACTGTATTTTTTTTTTCTTGTCCTCCAACAAGAAAGACAACTTACTGGTAAGACTCTTTGATAGCAAAACTATCATTAATGTTTCTAACAATCAAACCAATTAAAAGCAACAAGGAAAAACCAACACTAACACCTTTAATAAAAAAAAAAAAAACAACTATTAAGATACAATGAAGTGTAGGGGTTGCAACCTTAATTATGTAAAATAGTGTGTGTGTGTGAAGGTAACACCTTCTTATTCATGCACTTACTTGTATATGTTAATAATATTATACTTACAAAAAATTCATTCCATGGGATTCAAAAGGTTACTTATCTTAATTTATGGGTCTTGAAGTTGCTAGATTTCAAAAAGGTATTCAAATATGTCAGAGAAAGTAACTCTTAATATTCTTGTTGACATTGGTTTGCTTGTTGCCAACCATGCTTTAATTCCCATGATCAAAAGATATAAATTTTTTTTGGACAAAAATGCTCCTTCATATGATGCTATTTCTTATTAGAGGATTATTTAAAAAAATTCTCTATCTAAATAATAACACAATAACAAGTTCCAATTATGTCGTTCAATTTCTTAATTTAGTTTCCGAAAGCTCCTACTATTCATCATTACAATGCCACTCAACATATTCTTATGTTTACCAAGAAGTACACAAGGTTTATTCTTTTCCAACGACCTTATTCTTTAAGGGCTTCATTGATCTAACTGGGTTGCTTGTCAAAACATGTGACGCTCCACTTTTAGTTGTTGTATCTTCTCTCATAAGTTGGAAATCAAAATAAAAAAAACTATTATATCTTGTTCATCTTCTGAAGAAGATGAGTATCATGCTTTAGCAACCACCTCATGTGAGATTCAATGACTAAAAATTCATGTAGCTCTTTATTGTGATAGACAATCCATGAGATACATTGCTTCTAAACCCAATTTTCACGAACGCATAAAACAGATTGAAATTGATTGTGATGTCATTTGTGAAAGTTTGAAGAAAAATTATTTCTTCTTCTTTCCATCTCTTATGTCCAACAACTCGATTATATTCTTATAGTCCCTCAAATAAAAAATAAAAAAACTTCAACAATAATGTTCTTAATGACATAGCTTGAAGAGACAATTGCTATTATATCTATTTCTCTATTTATGTTTTTTGCTAATTTTATCCTTTTCTTTTTTTAACTTTATTCTTTTGTAGAGTACGTACTTTTTTACACGTAATAATATTTTTCTCGTTATTTTATTTTATTTTATACATTTAGTATAAAGTAAAGACAATATCTAAAAAGAACAAATGAGACTGAATGAACAAAAGAATTAAAACAAAAAATAAATTACATTTCCATAAAAAATTAATGAAATGACAAAATAACATTTTTATCGTGAAAAATTAAAGAAAGTATGAGTATCAAAGAAAATATGAGTATCAAAGAAGCTACCCAAACATCAGTTGTTACTAATCAAGAAAATGTTCTTTTTTATCAATTGTATGATTGTTTAATTTATGGGTTACATAATAAAGTTAAATCCTGAATTAAAGTCTACATATCCCCGTATCTTTTAAATTTTGAGTTGATCCAGAAAGAAAGACTCTGTTTATTTAGAAGTTATGAATAACAATGGAGCCGTGTTCAGTTTCATGTCTTTATGTTTTATTGTGCTCTATTTCTTTGACTTTTATAAAAATTTGTTGTGTCATTCCTGATACTTCTTAGGGATTTCTTTGACTTTTATTCAAGACTAATGGTTTCTATTAAAACTAAAAGTAAATTTACAATATTTTGTTTTGATAATAAATGTACAAATATTTTGAAAACAAATCAAATTAATTTCAATTTCCTTCTTATCAAGTACATTTTACTTTGAAAATTATATTTGAAAAAAAAATCAATTCCTACCAATTTTCTTAAGAAAAAGGATGACATATTAGCATAAAAGAAAAAAAAAACTACATAGTTAATTTTACACTTATTAAACTTTTAAACTCTGCAGGTCTATTTTGTCTTCTCACTTTTTTCTTTCTATAGAACATATTATAGTTTTTTTTATCATACTTTCTTTTTCTACTTTGAATATACTTTAAATATACTTTAAATATCAATTATATAAAGTGGGAGAAAGATATTGTGTAAGGTTTATTCTTTAATAACTCACAATGTTGTTGTGTGTGACTTCTTTTAACATTATTTATAATTACTTTCCAAAAAAGTTTTTTTTCCTAAATTATGTGCTAAAATATAGTTACATAAATTACTTCAAAATAGTTATATGTTTATGAAAAGTAATTTATGATATTATTTTTTATTTTATTATTATTTTGTAGTTTTCTTCATTTTTTTCGTTAGTGTTGTATCATCTTATGTACTTTGTCTTCACTGGAGAAGGAACAATAATCATATAAATTGAAAAACTAGTTACAAGATATGAGAGTGTGAAATGTAATTAATGGAGGAGAATTATTATCTTCGTTTATCTATTTATATTTTTCTATTTTATCTTTTTTATTTTTTTATCACTCTATACATAGGTTTTGCATAAAAAAAAAATTATTTTTGTAGAGTACATATTTTTTTTTATCCAATAAAGTGCTTTTTGATATGTTCTTTATTGGTGTTGTATTGTTGGCCCCACCATGCACTTATTCTGGTGCAAAAATTACAAACTCCAATACATGTTTATCCTGCAGTAAAGACACTTATCCTGCATGCATTATGATATCAGAATAGGTCATTCCCCATGCGCAACTCCTTTAAACAAGTTTTTTTTTTATTCTTTCTTTTGTTTCTTTCAGACGCATATGGAATCTTTGCACAACAAAATACAAAATAACACAGTAACACAAAATCCTTCAAGTCCCTATCATCTGTGCCCAAGTGAGAACACTAGTATGGTTTTTGTCAGTTTTCAACTCAACAATAACAACCATCACTCATGGAATAAAACTATGAAGTGAGCTCTTCTTTCCTAAACAAAAATGAAATTGGTTGATGGGAATTTCGTTGTACCAAATAAGAATGAACCTTTATGTAATGCTTAGGAAATGTGACATCACCGTGAACTCACAGATTACTTGAGTCATGACAATCCAAATTGTGCTAAACATCATTTACATCGACAATGCGAAATATTTATGGGATGACACAAAAAGAAAGCTTTTCCAAAGGAGACCATTTTAAAATATCTGATTTTTTTTTTTCAGAAAATACATTCAATAAAGCAAGGAGAAAAGAATGTTTCAGACTTCTTCACTAATTTAAAAATATTGTGAGAAGAGCTGGAATCTTTGAGATCCATGCCTAGTTGTATATGTGACATACAATGTAGTTGTAGCCTTATAAAGAATGTGACCAAACACAAAAATTGAAGACATGTTATGCATTTTTTTGAAAGACCTAAATGATGTATATAATCCTATTAAAACCTAAAGTTTACTCCTGGAACCATTGCCTAGTATGAATTGTATTTTTTTTCCTTTGTCTCTAACAAGAAAGATAAATTTACTTGTATATGTTAATAATATTATACTTGCAAAAAAATCATTCCACGAGATTCAAAAGGTTACTTATCTTGATCGGATGTTTAAAGTAAAAGATCTTGGTGACTTGAAGTACTTTATGGGTCTTGAAGTTACTAGATCTCAAAAAGGTTTTCACATATGTCAGAGAAAGTATGCTCTACTCAACATCTTTGTTGACATTGGTTTGCTTATTGTCAAGCATGTTTTAAATCCCATGATGAAAGATACAAATGTTTTTTTTGACAAAGATGCTCCTTCGTATGATGTTACTTCTTATCAGAGGATTATTGGAAGGCTTCTCTATCTAAATAACACAAGAACAATTATTAATTATGTGGTTCAATTTTTTAATTTAGTTTTCGAAAGCTATTATTATTCATCATTAAAATGCCACTCAATTCTAATTTTCATAAACACATAAAATATATTAAAATTGATTCTGATGTTATTTGTGAAAAGTTAAAATAAAAATATTTCTTTTTCTTTTTATTTCTTCTTTTCATCTTTTATGTTAAACAACTTGTATATATTCTTATAGTTCCTCAAATAAAATAAAAAAAAAGAAACTTCAATTGTTACCCGACTTGATATCCTTAATGACATAGCTTGAAGGGGCTATTGTTATTATATCTGTTTCTCTATTTATGTTTTTTTTCTTAATTTTATTCTCTGTTTTATCATTTTCTATTTTTGAACTTTATATATTTGTTTTTCTTTTGTAGATTATGTATTTTTTTTACACGTAATAATTAAGTATTTTTCTCATTATGCATTTATCCCGGAGTAAAGATAGTATCTAACATTATTATTAGAAGAATAAATAGGACTGAAGAAACAAAAGAATTTAAAAAAAAAATTACATTTCCAAAAAACAAAAATGAATGAAATGACAAAAGAACTATCTTATTATGAAATTAGAGAAAGTATGAGTATAAAAAAAGCTACCTAAATATAAGATGTTACTGAACAAGAAAATGTTCTTTTTTATCAATTGTATAATTATTTAGTTTATGGATTACATAATGAAGCTAGATCCTGAATTAAAGTGTATATATCCTAATATCTTTTAAAATTTTAAATTGATTCTGAAAGGAAGACTCTGTTTACTTAAAGTTGTGAATAATAATGGAATCATGTTCAGTTTCATGTCTTTATGTTTTATTGTGTTCTATTTCTTTGACTTTTATAAAAAGTTTTGCGGTGTCACTCCTCATGCTCCTCAGGAAGAATAAATATATAAATATATATTTGACTTATGTACAAATATTTTGGAAACGAATAAAATTCATTTCAGTTTTCCTTTTTATCAAATACATTTTATTTGGAGAATTATATTTGAAAAAAAAATGTTGAAATAAAATTCCTACCGATTTTTCTTTAAAAAAAAAAAAGACAAATCAGCATAAAAAAAAAAACTAGCTTAGTTAAGGTTGACTGTTGTCCTTCATGGGAGTGTGGCCCGCCATACTTGAATAATTGAACCTGACACGAAATATGAAGGAATTTGAAGCATAGTAGGAGATTAGATGTGTCTGGGAGAGTGGTTTCCTAAAAGTAAAACCTTTTTTAAGGCAATTTAAATTTGGAGAAAAATCTTCGAAATTGGAAAACTCATCATTTGGAAAAAGAAGAATCTTCAGAACTTTGAGTTAAGAGGGAAATTAAAATGTGATTTTTTTAAATTGTGACTCTAAAAAATATTAATAATAAAAAATAGTTTAAGAATAATGGATATAGTAAAAGTCAAAAAAATGTTTTCATCAAATAGGTAAATACAAAAAGGAAGTTGTGAAATAGTGTTGTGGCGTGAAAGAGCAATGCAAAGAGGGTAATTAGGTATTGAGCATGGAACACCAAGACGCAACTATCCATAATTAAGTAATTAGGCTGAGGGATCACTCAAATGACCCGAAAAGGAGAAAAAGAGTTTGGAGGGGTTTTGAACAAAAAGAGGAAAAGTGACGTGAGTTGGAGGAGGTGAAAATAAGAGAAAACAGAAAAATATACATTATTCACCACTCTTTCTGTTGAGTACCAGTAGTAACTAGAATAAAATAAACAACTATTTTCTGTTACATTCACTTCTCTCATCAACCCTGAAAACGCACCGTTTCACCCTCTCTCGGCGGCGCGGCTTGCCAAGCCGAAGCCGCAATCAGGGGCCGGCTGTGCCAACCAAGAGTCAAACACCCTTGATTCTCTTCCACGCAGTAACCCTCGGCTGAGAAGAGAGTCAACAGCATGCTGGCTTGTTTGTAAGCGTTTGAGCCCAAATGCAAGGGCCTGAAGCCGGCTTTAGCCAGCCGCTCCCTCCACTTCGCCAGCGGCTCGTGCCGCTCCAGCCGCGCCGGTCCCTCACAGCACACAACGTTGCAAATCTCCCTCTGCAGGTACATCTCGGCGAGAGCCTTGTCCGGCTCCACCGGACACGCTTCCAGCGAGTCGAAGACGGTCGAGTAGTAGTGCAGAGCCTCCGTGAACCGCTCCAGAAACCCCTCCCCGTTGTGGTTCGCTTCCTGCTCCACAACCGTCACGATCTTAGGGTTTAGACTTCGGATCCACCCGAGAACCGCATCGATTCCCGAACCAACCACGCGGTGTAGCTGCATGATCGAGTTCACTGCCACCGCCTCCTTCGGACTCACCTGCAGCATCCACGGCTTCACGTCCTCCAGCCGCCACGCCGCCACTCCGCGGAACGTGAACCGCACGTTCACCGAGTGCGCCAGCTCCGCCAGCCGCGCGCCGATCTCGCGCAGTGTGTCGCGCTCGTCCGGCGAGGGAGGTCCCACGCCGGTCAGCCTCAGCGAAGGCGGACCTCCCGGGCGGAGCGCAAGCGCTTGAATGAGCGCCGGCCACTGGAGCCCCTGCATCAGGTTGAAGTCGATGACGTGGACGCAGTCGTGGCCGTTGAAGGCCTCCAGGATCGCCTGGTTCGCAGTGAAGTGCGCGAACTTGAGGTAGGGGCAGGCCTCGTAGTAGTGGTGGTAGAGAACGTCGTTCTCGTAGGGGGAGGTTGGGAACGCGGCGTTTTGTGGAGACGAGATTCGGCGGCGCAAAGCGTCGATGAAGTAGCCGGCGACCTTCCCGATGCCGCATGAGGTGTTCACGTGAGCCAGCAGGGCCTGCATGCTGTCGATGAGGGAGCCAGCGAATGCGAGGTCGCCACGTTGCACGGAATCGGCACACGTGATGAGCGTGTGAACGAGTCTTATCCCGGAGTCTTCTTCGACGGTGGTTACCATCCCCAGTTGGCGGTTTGGATCCGTGGGCAAATCGGGTAGGTCCGAAGACAGATCGTAGGGCAAGGAGACGGTTTGGTCGAGCTCGGAGAGAAGCGTGTCGACCCAGGAACCTAAACCTATGTTGGAGGGATCGTAGAGGAGTGCGTCGGAGACTACTTGAGAAATGTCCCTGGATGAGTTGACAGTGTTGATGGCGTTCTCTAAACGCTCCATATTCTCAGCCACTTGACAAAGCTCCGATGACCGGACTTTGTAGCCCAGCCCCGCCAGCTGCCCGTCCATGTCCCTGGTCTTGCTTTCGCTGGAACTGCCGTTCATTTTGAAAGATAAATGAAAGCAAAGGAAGGAATTTAATTAATTAAAAATTCAATTTGGTACTGAGTGAATCAGGTTTTGTTGACATGGGGGAGAGATTTAAGTTATTCAGTGAGGAAGAGAGTGAAAAGTGAGTGATGAAAAAGAGGGAGGGAAAAGGAGAGAGAGAGAGAGAGAGAGAGAGAGAGAGAGTGAGAGAGAAAGAGA